>Ga0310690_10000797_pt1 | contig 62335 bp, 113 predicted proteins | sample AusTroGonzalo_MG_2_FD_207661 | JGI IMG/M metagenome (GOLD analysis project Ga0310690, IMG submission 207661) | Bovine rumen microbial communities from tropical cattle in Woodstock, Queensland, Australia - Gonzalo_04 (v2) (version 2) | ecosystem: Host-associated > Mammals > Digestive system >... | reverse complement strand
CCTTGTTTTTTGGTTGTGGTATATCACAAGTAGGAAAACCAAATAAATTGTATTGCATTAAGCCCCAATTAAACCAATAATATCTTTTCCTGTTTTGAGCTGACACTAAAGAACTATTTATCATAATCGGATAACAACCTAATTCTTTGCTTATAATTTCTCTATCACTATCTGTCATGCTTTCAACATTCTCTAATAAAAAATATTTAGGTTTACATTCTTTTATTGCTCTAACATATTCCCAAAATAAACGGCTTTCATCGCCCTCTAAACCTTTACGATTACCACAAATACTCAAATTCGTACAAGGTGAACCACCAATGAGCAAATCTATTTTACCCTCAAACTGTGTAAAATCAATCTTTTCTACATCGCCAAGTTGTATTGTATTCGGATAGTTCTTTTGCGTAATGTATATTGCATACTTATCTATTTCGCTTGCATAATACACTTCAATGGGTAGCGAAACCCTCTCTAATGCTACATGGCCGCAACTTATACCATCAAATAGGCTTAATACTCTAATCGGTTTCATCTGATACCTCATAATATCCGTAATCAATATGATTAATTAAAAAATCATTAACTATTTCTTCTAAGGATTTTTCAGTTATATCATCATCTAATTCTAAAATTTCCTCATAATTACAACCAGCATACCCTGTTTCTATATAAAATTTGTATTTTTTCATATTATTCATCCTCCAATAATTCATCAATAATCTTCGTAATCTGTTCGTTACGCTTATACACCGTTAATCCATGATTATTACTGATTTTCCTTATTTCCATTAGTGCCTGCTTATAATTTACAATATTATCTTTGATTTCCCTTGCTTGATAAATTATTTCATCAAGCCTATCAAATATTTTCATCATCTTGCACCTCTCTTATAATTTCTAAAATTTTATCAGTAGCACTTTTTTGTCCTATTGTTAATGTTTCTTCAATAGCAAACTCTATAATTTGCCTTATTTGTTCAATAGCCTGTCTATATTTATCATTTTCTTTGTCTAAATCATCAACTTCATTGTTTAAATTATTTATAATATTTTCTTGAACTTTATAATCTTTTTGAAGTCGTTTCAATTTTTTATAATAACAATCATGACATTCTTCACAGTTATAAGTGTATTCCCCGTCAGCACATGTCCACATTTCATCAGGTTCATAATAATCACATCTACTTACATCAACATCATCAATGATTACTACCTTCGTAAGACCTTCTTTTTTCATAAAATACCCTCACTTTCCCCACCATCATACACGACAAATAATGATTTGTCAAGGGGAATAATTATGCCCCTTGACTATCCTCCTCTAATCTGTCTAATACATTGTTTGTCATAAGTTCATTTCTCAACCCTTTTGCAATTTCTTTAGCCTCATCAATAGTATCTATACCCAAAACATTATGCCTTACACCGTTTTTAGTAACACCAACTTGATATTTATTACCATAAGGGTAAACATTCAAAATACCTGTTGTACTACGACAAGTTACTCCCCTATTTTCTACATTTTCTTCACGAGTAACAATCTTTAAATTTTGTCGCCTACAATCATCAAAACGATGATTTTGATGGTCTATTTCCTTATCAACAGGACAATCCATAATATATCTATGAATATAAGTTGTTTTGGCTACACCATTTATAAAAGTAATATTTTGGATATACCAACTTTTCAACCTCTTATTGTAATTTGCTATCCAAGTTAATTTTTGACATTTCTCAACATCTTCTTTATCAATTTTTATCCTCACTTCACCATGAGTTTTGCTTGTAATAATCAATTCAGCATAATCGTCAAATATTTCATATCTATTTGTCTTTTTATCTAAATATTGATGTTCAGGACAACAATAATGCTTTTCTGCCCTCTCATATTTACTTTGTATCATTTCAATCTCATCACCACAATATGCACAATGAGTTTTTACTCTTTTTTGCATAAATAAATCATGATGTTTTTTACAACAAAAATTATGTTTTTGATTTCTTTTGCTCCTATTTAATGGTACTGGATATTCTTCATGACAATAATCACATACCAACATCACTTGTTTTTTCTTATATTCATCATGATGTGCCTTACAACAAAAATGAGTTTTACTACTCTTAAACTCTGTTTCTGTCATATACATAACATTTTCACAACCTTCTAAATCACACTTTACTGCTATTTGTGGTTTTTTAGGTTTACTATTAAACTCTGATTGACATTCAGAACAACAGAAAAAGTTTTTAGTCGTTTTTAAACGATATGGGTAAACTTCTACAAACCCTTTTCCCTTACAATTCGGATTGGCACATTTTACTGTAACCTTCGGCATTTTATATTCTCCTATAAGCGAAACAGGTAATCAAAATGCCGATTAAAAGATTACCTATTTCTAATTTTTGTATTATCAATATCGGCATTTTCTACATTATATTATAAAGCCGACATTTTGTCAAGTATTATCCTGACGCTAACTGAATATTTCTTCGTTATACTCTAAATTTGCGTCCGCAACATCTTTTTGAACTTGGTCTAAAGCCTCTAACACCCTATCTCTTTGTTCTTTTCTTATTCTTTGATATTCTTCTTCTGCGTCTGTTACACTTTCCATTTGTTGAAGGGCTGACAATAGTGATTTTCCTCCAGCATTGACTAACTGCATAAGTTCTAAATCGAGTTCCATATTTGTAGGTAAATTACTATAAAACTGTAATTGAACATCTTTGCGGTCTATATCAAAAGGTTTTCCAACATATTTAGAAATAATTTCTAACCTTCTTCTTAATCCTTTTTCCATATAAACATTCTTTAATCTACGCTTATCTTCCAAAGAAAGTACCTTATATTTTATTGCTGCACCACTTTTAGAGTATGCAGTAACATCTGCCATATCTGGTATTGAACATATCGTCAAGATTTCAGTTTTTAAAGCCTCTCTTAATTCTTTAAAACTTTGTATATCTAACTTCTTATAAATATATTCAGCCTTACAATTTTCACCTTGCATGCCTATTACACGAGTTTTAGATAATTCTTTTTTCTCATCTTCACTTAATTGTGCATTGTAAAATAGCAAAATAGCATTAGCAATCGCATCCACATCATCAAAAGCACAACTAAACAATTTGCTATAAGCACTTAACGGTTCTAAAACCGTTTCATAATCACCCAACATTTCATCATTGTTCTTAAATGAAACAATAGGTAAAGTATCAGGATATTCTACATTATCCTCATAAGCACCAAATTCTACTTGTGATTTATAAGTGAATGGTATTCTAAATTCTTTTGTATAAACATACCCTTTTTTGTACTGCTGTTGATTTTTAGGTATCATTATTGAATAAGTAATAATACAAACATCATTAGCCAAAATAGTATCGTCAATAACTTTAAAGGTATTTAATGGATTAAGTCTTTTGAAAAATGGCTCTTTTTCTTCATTTACACCAACATATTCATAAGCCAAACCATATTTAGAACAATCTTTTGCAATAGCAATATTTTCCATTTCTTCATCATTCTTATATTGCAAATCTTTTATATATTCTTCTTCTGCAAAACCTTTAACAAAGTCATAAGTCATTGGTTTACCAAAACAATATGCGACCACGTCAGATACAATCATACTTGCTAAATTTATATGAATATTATTATCTGCTCGTCTTTTGTCAATACGCAATTTATTTAATTCGTCTTTACCCTCGTAATAATTATCAAGTTCAATCATTTGTGGTTGAACTGTCGAGATAAATTTATCAATCCAATCTTGGACATTTTTTGCGTTTATTTCTGTATTGTCTGTAATTACATATTTATTAGCCATAACTTTATTTTATCACATTACACCAAGTCAAAACCTTTTAAAGCCTTAACCTTAAATCCCTCACTTCTATACACAATAGACGCAAGAGAGTCGGCACAATCATCATGTTCGCAATATGCACTAAATGTCATAATTTGATTTATGTAATTCAAATCACAATCTTGAATAAAAAATATTTTTTTATTATTCCATAATGGTAATAGCACATTTGTAATCTTTTCATATTTTTTACGGCTTTCGTGATAAGTCATACACCTTACACCCTGTTCTCTTAACTCTTTAGCAAGATACCCCTTATCACCGTTAGTTTCAAGATACAAACTACCTGCGTCATATTTTTCTTTTAAATGTAAAATCTCACTCAAACAAGATTGAACGTGTTTCTGCCATACTTTTCCAAAAACCAAAAATCTACCGTCAGGAGTTTTCTTCAATATCGTAAATGCGGTTGTATCACCACCAAAGTAGCCAGCATCAATATGACAAATACCCCCTTTGATGACATCTGCCCCTGTCATACCATAACCAATATCTTTATCATAAAGAATTTGATAATCCGTAAATACTGCGTCCTCATCTGCAATAAACTTCAATTCATAGTTAGCCGCAAACAAGGCTTTTGTAGTATCTCTTTTTGTAGCCTCTATCTGTTGTTCAGTAAATATGCCTGTTGAATAGACATCATACTTGTCAGGTTTAGGCATAATTGAGAACACGTCGGACTCATGCCATGGGGTACCTATTGCTATTGACTTTCCGTCCTTTTTCAAAATGTTAGCGTGTAATTCTCGCCATATATCTTTTGTGTGTTCCCTCTCACTTGCGGAGTTTCGGTCGGAAATATCGCAAATATCATCAACTATAAGCAAATCACAGTGCAGACCTGTAATACGACCGTCTAAACCAAAACCTCTAAACGATATTTCACGACTATTTTCATGCGGTAAACTCGTATCAATTTCAGTTGCAGTATTCTTTGTTAATCTAAAACCATGTCCATAAATAATCTGCGACAATGCTTGAAAAACATCTGACTGCAATATACCACTAACCTTTGCAACAATAGTTTTAACCAAAGCGTCAGTTTTACGAACATAGAATATGCTTTTATGAGGCTTTAATAAAATATGCAAAGCAATAAAAAGTTCAACACAAGAAGTCTTAAAACTCGCACGATGACTCATAAGCACATACGGCGTCCACCCTGCCTTCCAAAACTTATTTATCCATTTCGCATGAAGCTCGCTTAAATCTTTAAACCCCACCAAATGTCCTATCAAATGAGCCTTGTTTTTAACTCTATCTAATAGGTTCTTCTGCTTCTCATTTAATGTTGATTTCTTTTCTTCCACCATAACCCCATTCTACCACTAAAACAGGCTATTGTTGTTTATCTTCAGCTATGAACCAACTTGACAAATCTTGCTTAACCTTTTCTTCCACAGGTTCGGGGAGTTGGTTATCTTCTTTGGGTTGTTCTTGTGTCAAACGACTATATTCTTGGATAATAAAGTTAATGGCATTACTAATTTTTATATATCCATACTTTTGCATCACCGCATTAACAATCGGTTCGTTAATCGCCGATATAAATAAACCTGTTTTCTTACTTGGCATTACACTTCCTCCCATTCCATTTTGTTAAATTCTTGAACCAACCTACCAATTAAAAAATCTCTTTTTTCAGTCTGAAATGGGATTACTTGTATTTGTTCTTTATTGGTTCTCAACATTGAACCTTGTTCACAATAACCACCCTCTACGACTAATAAAGGCTCTTGATATAAACTTGATAAATCTAAAATTAAACGTAATAGCTCACCGCTTACCTTATATTGTTTATTCATATCTAAAGATTTAATCATTTTCTTCCTCACTTTCTTTCGCTATTTCCATTATCTTTTTAGCACCTTCTTCTGTTTTTATGTAGTCATTAACATGGTCTATCGGGGCTTTATATTTGAAATCAATTTTACCTTCCAACTCAAACTCTAACAACGCAAGTGCATTCCAACACATGTGCTGTAAATGTAACAATCCACTTTCGTCATCAACCTTTTTACCTTGTAAATGTTGAAATAAATGTCTGCATAAGGCATCCATATATCTCTCTTTAGGATTTTTAAGATGTTGCCAATTATTTGCTCCGTAGCGGTTTGCACCAAATGTACTTACCCTAGCCACTTCCCATAATGCCCGACTAAAACCTTCACACATTAAACCCATACGGTTTTTGCCTTCGTCATATTTAAGCCCTTTTAGTTCAAAACAAGCACATTCAGTAGGAAATTCTTGCTTAAAGTTTTCCTTTTCTAAAAACAAATCCTTTAAACATTCGCAATACATTCCTCTTGCATCTTGTTTTTCAACAAAATTTTTACATTTCGCACAATCAACCATTTATTCCCCTTTCATCCATCACTACTTTTATCCAATTATAAACATTTAATAATTCTTTATCCCCTAAAGCATTTAACCAAGTTGTTATTATTGCTTTATCTTTTTTTATTGTTAATTCTCTTGTAAAATTTTTGCAATAATCCAACCATTCTCGTTTTTCTGTTTCTAAAATTTTTATTTCCTCATCAGTATTTTCAACAACAGTATAATTCGGAAATGATACTTTTATTTTATTTAATTCTGCGTCCATTTATTCCTCCATTATTTTCTCTATGTCTTGCTTAACCTCATCCCAATTTTTCGGACTTACGCAATAAGCCAAACCACCACTTTTTTGCACTTTTTCTAACTCATGTTTTTGTAATTCTGACAATCTACCTACTGAACTCTTACATTCCAAAGCAACAAACTTTCCTTTTATGCAACAAAGTAAATCTGCCACTCCTGACCTTGTATAAGCACATCCAAAGTATTTAACCCAATAGCAACCTTTTTCTGTTAGCCACTTCTTTATTCTGTTTTCAAGGTTTTTCTCCTCTGCCATACTTACTCCTGATACAAATAATCAATAAAATCTTTACCTTTTTTCAAAGACTCATAAATTTTTTCTTCTACACTATTTTCGCAAATCATACGATAATAACGACAATTATTTGATTGCCCGATACGATGAATACGCTTAGCACTCTGAACATAATGTTCTGCACTTAACGGTGGTGTAAAATAAACCATTATATTTGCCTTTTGTAAATTCAAACCTGACGAACCAGCAAAAAAATTCACTAAAGTTACACTATCATCATAATTTTCATAATTATCAAGACTACGCACTCGCCCATTTACCTCTGATAGAGGTCTATTCAAATCTTTTACAACTTCAACCAACCTATCATATTCTTCCCAAAAGTTATAGAATACAATAACTCGTTTATCGGTACTTTCTAATAAATCACAAAAAGCATTGATTTTATCTTTACTATAAGCACCACATAATAAGCGTTCACATAAGAGCATAGACAACGAGCAATCACCTACTAATTCTTTTCCGTTTTCTAAGGCTATTATACGGTCTTTCTTAAAGACTTTGTACTCTTTAGATATATTTACACCAAAATCTATAAAAGTCTGCTCAGGAAGGTGTATATTGTCCTCTGCTTTCATAAAAATTGTTCCCAATTCTCTCATCTTTTGTTTTAATCCATCTTGATTTTTATAACCAACAATAAGTTTAATAGGAAATCTCATAGAAGGATTTTGCCATTCTTTTGTAATAATAAAATTATCCCAAAAAGTTTTCTTATCAATAGCCCATCCTAACATTTTAGTTAATGTATAAAGATTTTCTGCATGTCCTTTAGAAACAGAACCACTAAGCATTATCAAGTTATCACATTTCATCTTCATAATAGTTTTAGTTCGCTTTGCTGACGGATTACTTATTGCAACTGCTTCATCCAACACCAACACCCAATTCTTATCGTAGTGATACAGATTCTGCAATTCAGGTCGTCTAAAAATCAAGTCATAGTTTACAACAACTACATTAGGTCTATTCTTGTCAATAGGTTTACGCTTTTTAGCAGTAAAGTCTATCCAATTCCATTGAGGATAATGAGTGTCTATATGCTTACACCATTGATTTACTAATGACTTCGGTACTACAACAAGTGCATACTTGAAGGGTATTGTTTTCATCTTCTCGGTACAACAAAATGTCTTGCCAAGCCCTAAATCAAGTGAAAATAACACTTTTTTAAAAGGTTTTGCTAACTCTAATGCTTTTTCTTGATGTGGATATAGACTTACAGACATTCTCTCACCACCTCTTGATTTTCTTCTCTATTTTTCTTTATTTGCTCAATATCTAACTCCAACTTATTGTATTGTCTATGAACCTTCCCATGACACTCGGTACATAACCAAATAACATCTAGTGGTTTTGAATAATTGTAATGGTGTGCTTGTATTTCACAATTAGATTTACCGCAAACTTCACATTTATTTTGTTTTAAAATTAAACCATTATCAATAGCCCTTTTTAATTGAGTATGGGCATTTCGTTTTAAACGATTTCTTTTTGCCCAATTATATTTACTCCTTTGATGATTTTTATAGCTATTTTTTTCTTTTTCAGTATTTAGAAAAATTAATGAATGACGTTTTTTATCTTTTTCTTTTATTTCATCAATATTATCATCTCTATATTTTCGAACTCTTGTCTTAACACACTCTTTGCAAAAACTCAAATGTCCATCACTCATTTGTTTATGAACATAAAATTCACTAATTAATAATTCTCTACCACACTTTTTACAAACTTTTGTTTCCATAAAAATAAAGCCTCCTTAGCTTAGTCCTGATAATAATAGTGGGAAGCCAATCAGGAACATTGGTTTTCGGTCTGCAGAACCTATCCCACATTATATTATCAAAAAACAAGACTAAAGTCAATATCAAAAAGGCTCTTCCATATCACCTACAACTTCAACCTTTTTAGGTGCAGGTTTTTTAGCCGCTTGATACTTTTCTGATTGCCATAAGTCAATAACATTTTTCTGTTTCTTATTGCCATTTTTATCTACATAATCTTCAATTTTCACATAAGCGTTCATATAAAGTCCAATTATATCGTCAGTTGTATAATCAAACTCACCACTTACATCTAAACCAAGATTGCTAAAACACTTTTTTACTCTATTAAGTGTCTTTTCAGTAAAGAATAAACTATCCCAGACCTTAGTTTTATCCTTATCTTCATAAGTTATAAACCAAAACTCATTACCATTGTTACTTTGTTTTTCTTCACACTTGGTTACTTTAAGCAAGTGCTTGCCTTCAGATAATAATTCAAATGAAGTTTCTTCATCTGATACTTTTGTAAAATCAATTTTCATAACTATTTATCTCCTTTCATAATTACTTCTTTTCTACCTGTAAACAATGTTTTTATTTCATCTGTCATATTGTCAAAAGTTTCAAAATATTTCACAAGTTCTTCTTTTGTATTAATAGATGCTATTTTTTGTGCTATTGCCACCATATCTAGTTCTTGTTTAGGTTTAACGGATTCACCTTTTTCAAGCCATTCAAGTATTTTTTCACCTGTTCGTTCTGTAATTACATCATAAAAATTATCAAATACACTTGCTCTTGTTTTTACCGCCGTTGCATTATGTTCTCTGTCAAGCCTAAACACAATCGTAAAGTTATAATCTAAACCATCTTTTTGTTCTGTTTTTAAACCAACTTTTACTGGTCTTTGAGATACTTTACCATTTTTAGCAACATATTCTTCCATTACATAATCTGTCTTTGTTCTTGCAGTACAAATTATATGAGAAGTGCAATGTTGTATTTTTTCAAGCATTTTATTCTGTATAGGCGATAATTTACCCCACGCTTGGAAGGAATTAGTACCCTTATTTACTTCTACACTTTGTTGGTCTAATATACCACCTTCACTACTCCAAAAAGCAGATAAACTATCGACAATAATCACATCATATCCTGCTTTTTCCACTTGCTCAATAGCCATAATTAAATTATTAGGCGAATAGGGTGGTTGCATATTAATAACATCAAAATCACATAAATCCTCATAAAGACTTGCACTACCATCTTCGGTATCAATAACACAAATCTTTCCACCCATTGTTTTTGCCAAAATTAACGCAGAATATGTTTTACCTGCACCACTTTGACCTTCTACCAACAACCTTAATTTTTGTTTTTTTCTTGTCGCTTTTTCAATTTTAAAAGCCATTTCACCCTCACTTTCTATTTCACTTCAAACCTTGCTGGTACTTGAACTTCCGTTATACCATCAACCTGATTAACAAAATCTGTTTTCTTTAATTCTGCCCAATCAACACTTAATTGATGTTTAATATAATCAGATTTTCCATTATTTGCCAACCAATCAAGTATCTTTTCATCATCACGCTCGTATTTTACTGTCGGTTTCTTATAAACCAATTCGCCACTCGGAAGTTTATATTTATAACACGATGCTAACTCTCTTGGTTGAATAGTATCAAAATACTCAAACAATTTACCTTGAAGAAAACTAATTTTACTTTCTAAACTTTCTTCTATTTTTTGTTTTTTTAGTTTTAACATCTCTATTTCTTCATCAATAATTTTAGTAAGTCTTTCAACTTCTTTACGTTCTTCTTGAATTTTTTTTAAACACCAATCCGCCTTCGTGTCAGTATTGATGACAAACTCTTGCTTTTCTTCTGTTATATCTTCTAAATCGTACACTTTACTCCTCACTTTCCCATGTTTTTACATATCTTTTGACTGCATCTTTTAACCAATCTGTATATGTCAGGTCTTTTTTCCAAAGTATTTCATAAAACTTCTTTTTCAGACTTTCATCACCTATATCAGCTAATAACCTACCACTTTTTTTAGGCTGTTTCATCTTGTACCTCCATTCCTATATCTTCCAAAAACTTAATTGCACCATCAATATCATTCGGGTCTATAATTTTACCCATATCCTGTGCTTTACTAAATGCTAATAACCCGATATTTGCTTTCGGAATTGTATATACGCTATCCTTAACTGTTAATTTATACATTACTTTCACCTCACTTTCTCAAACATTATACATAACAAATAATTATTTGTCAATAGGTTAAAATAAACTTATCTGTTCTGATTTTTTATCACGACTTACAAAATCATTTTCTAAACGCTTTTTGGCAATATTATAATATTTTTCATCTATTTCTATGCCGTAATACTCACGATTAGTCTGTTTGCAAGCAAGAAGTGTGCTACCACTACCACAGAAAGGGTCAAAAACTTTATCACCTTCGTTAGTAGAGTTTACGATTAAATCCTCCATGAGCATAGTCGGTTTTTCTGTTGGGTGGTGCTTATTACCAAGAATATTAGGATAAACAAGCACATTAGACGTACCCATAAAGTTAATATATCTTTCTCTACCCTTACGCAACATCAATATACATTCAAATTTTTGTTGATACCACTTATTAGGCGTAACATTGTTTTTTACCCATACCAATAAATTCTGAAACTTAAAACCGACCTTTTCCGCTTCTGTTTGTAATTCTTTTAAATTACGACTATTAACCATTAAATAACAATGAGTTCCTTGTTTTAAAACCCTATAAACTTCGGGTAACCATTCCTTAAACTCAATATCATTATTAGCAAACAATTTACCTGTATTTACTAATGTTTGATTATCTTCATCATCACTCTGCTTTACCCACTTTTGCTTTAATCTATCATTAACCGCAACTTTGCGTAAAATTCCACCCGTCATATTCCCGACTGTTTCAATTCGGCAACCACCTGTTGCAATATGATATGGAACATCACTTACCACGCAGTCGAAGTATTCATCATCATATTCCTTAATTATCTCTCTCATATCGCCAAGACGTAGTTCACTGGTATGTTGTACAATCTCAGAACTCATTTCTTCAACCCTCCAACTTTCTGTTTCTATGCCCCAACTATTGTTGGCAACTCCACAGACTCTACGGGCATACCCTGCCCTGTGTAAACTAAATTTTGTTGTTGAAGTGCAAATTTAAGAATATTCTTACTTGCATTAATATCTCTATCGTGATGAGTTCCACAATTTTTGCAAGTCCACTCCCTATCAGATAGTTTTAATTCATTATTGATACCGCCACAAACAGAACATATCTTGCTTGACGGCTCAAATCTACCTATTCGGATTAAATTTTTGCCATACCATTCTGTTTTGTATTCAAGGTAATCGTTAAATTTACTCCAACTAACATCAGATATTGCTTGTGCAAGTTTATGATTTTTAATCATTCCTTCCACATTCAATGTTTCAAGACATAGCGTATTCACTTGGTTATCGTGAGTTAATCTATGGCTTAATTTGTGTAAAAAATCATTTCTACGATTAGTTATTTTTTCATGTAATAATGCTAATCGTAAATTTGCTTTTTTGCGATTATTAGAACCTTTTTGTTTTCTACTTGCCCTTTTCTGCAAAACTTTTAATCTTGGCATAAGTTTTGCTAAATTCTTTTGGTTTTCTATTTTCTCACCTGTTGATAATATTGCAAAATCTTTTATACCTAAATCAATTCCTATTGCAGTTTTTTCTTCTATTTTTGGTTTATTAGGTATAACATCGTTCGTTTCAACTAATACACATATAAAATATTTATTTGTTGGTGTTTTCTTAACAGTACACGTTTTAAGTTTTCCTTGAAAAATTCTATCAACCCTTATCTTTAAAGAATTTTGTTTTTGAAATTTGGGGATATTTATTCTTTGCTTATCAAAATCTATACTCACATGTTCAGGTATAGAATAAGACTGTTTATTGTTCTTTTTACTTTTAAACTTAGGAAAACCTGTTTTTTCTCTAAAAAATTTTGTAAACGCATTATCAAGATAACGTAAAGAATATTGTAATGCTGGATTTGATACTTCATATAACCATTTATATTCTTCCTTTTGTTTTAAATTAGTTAATTCTTTAGTTAAATCAAAATAAGATAAACATTTTTTATTTTTTTCGTATTCTTCTATTTTTTTTGCCAACCCCCAATTATATATAAATCGAGTACAGCCAAAATGTTTTGCAAGTAATATTTCTTGTTCTTTTGTTGGATATACTCGATATACATAAGTTTTTAACATTTTTGATAGATACCTTTTAATTTCTATCAAAATAATAACATAATACCCAAATCTTGTCAACTCTTATTTTCTAAAATCGTACAAGATGCCATGCCAAGCGGATAATCCTTATCCAACAAGGCTTCACGAAAGTCTTTGAGTTTTTGTTCTATGGTGTTCATTATTATTCCCCAAACTTTTCTATTCTTTCATCTAACTTCTTTTTACAATCAGCACAAATTAAATTACCTCTAACAAACTTATAGTATTCTGCTTTTTCGTCATAAATAAATGCTTCGCCATCTTCAATTCGGCTTTGGTCTAAACCCTCTTTACTGCATATAGCACATCCAAACCACCAACTCTCATCCAATAGCTCTTGGATAGGGATATGTTTTGTATCAGCATATTTATCCCATTCAGGTCTGCGTTTTGTTCTTAAATCAATATATTCACACCAATCAAAAATATCATCTTTTTGCCCCTCTAATTTTGCTTTATTAGAAGTTTCTGCCCACACAATAGTTTGCCCATAATCCAAATTTTTATCATATACTTCGTAACATTTAAGCATCATTATCCTCACTTTCATAATTTTTACAATTTTTTACTACATCGTTCTGTATTCCGTCAATATCACAAATTAAATAAACACCGTCTTTTATATAAGCGTTTTTACAAGTTGTGCAATCTTTTTCGTCCATTAGTCCTCACTTTCTATAAACCATTCAAAAGATAAATTATATTTTGCCATAAATAATGACCTTGCCATTCGTTCCATTATTTGATGTTGATTTTCATTCCAATATAAATCTGGTACAGTTTCATAATTATCTGTTTGAGGAATAATAAGGTGCATAAGTTCATGAACCAAAATCTTTTCGTGGCTTAATCTTTCTATTGTTTCTTTATTTAATTCTTTTTTTATTCTTACATTTGCAAACAAATATTCTCGGCGATAATCAACTCGACCCATACAATTTTCTTCTTCTTCTATACAATCAACTAAATTTATCTTAATAACCCAATCATCAAGAAATAGTCTATGTTGCCATTCCCTTAAACATTTTTCAGCCTGTTCTTTGTTTTCAAATTTAATTATCGGTTCTTTATTCATTACAATTACCCCTTATAACTTAAACATTTTTCATCCATACTTAAAGGTGGTGTATTAAAGGTACATACTACATTATCACCATTTTTATGTTTAGATAAAACAAATTCTAATATTTCATTTTTATAAACACAACGGTATATGCCTCTATTTTCATTATTTACAATATGTCCTTTTCTATTTATTACAACTTGCTTTATCCCATTATTAAGCAAATATTCAATAGGTGGTAAATCAATGTTGTATCTTTCACTAAATCTTTCTCTTGCATGTTGGGAAATATAATTCATCTCCCCTCCTGTGTGGCAAGATATTCTATTTCTTCATCTGTTAGCCACATTTTGTTTACTAATTGTTCACCAATATATCCTCTTTTTAATATATTTTCATTTAATTCTTTTATATCAACTGGTTGGAACACACAAAAATTTGTAGAATCTACAAGTTGTAATTGTAAATCTCTATTTTGAGTAAAATAAACATATTCACCCAATATTTTTTGCCAAGTGTCTTTAACTTTAGCCTTTATTTTATTTCCAACAACATTAAATTCATCAAAAAGAACATTATCTTCTAAAAACTCATACTCAACATTAGGATTTGTATTACCAAACTGAAATTTGATAATATCCTTTGAGTGAGCATAAATTTTAATTTTATCCTCAATTTTAATTTTTGCAATCAAATCATTTAAACTTTCAACCTCGTTGAAAAATTTTAAATAATTATCTTTCTGCAAAAATTTATAATATGGTGTGAAAAATACGGTAATCATTTTATTAAACCTCGCTTCTTCATTTCACAATAGGCATTTTGCCCTGCAAAAAAAGCATAAATAGGAGTTAATTTTACATTAATTCCCCAAAAACTTGCTAAATATGTACAAATTAACGCATGTTTTTTACTTTTTTCTAACAATGGAATACCCATATTTTCAACAATAGTATTAATAATATCTTCTTTAAACTTTATATAATAATCTTCTCTCAATTTATGTAATGCTTGTTTAGTTTTTTCACTAACTTCACTTTTTAAAAATTCGTGTAATTCTTTATGACAATCATCGCAAAGCGTAACTAAATCATATAAAGCATCTTCTTCGTGATATATACACTCATAGTCCTTATGATGAACTCTTAAATTCTCCGTTGCACCACAAATTTTACATTTATGTTTATCCCTTTCTAAAACTTGATTACGAATATTATTCCAAGCATTAGACCTTAAATATTCATCATAAACTCTTTCTTCAGGTATTTCATTAAATTTTATTAGCATTTAAAACTCCAACCTTTCTAACCTATTTCTATATTTCTGTGCATTTTGTTTAAAATCAGGTGTCATAATCTCATTTAATTTATTATCAAGCCAAGTTATTGCGTTTTGATGACTTATATTTCCATTTTTAACAGTCTGTATAAGTATTCCAACTGTTGTAGCCAACGCTTTATCCCTATTGCCTGTCAAAATTTCACTAGCTTTTAATAATTCATCACCTGCATTAGTAAATAAATTATCGTCAGTTAAACCATTTATTATTTCACCATCTACCTTTTCAACCCTAACGACAGTATTTTTTTCTTCTTTAATAGGTTTATCATAAAAACTCCAATCAAAATAACCACCTTCTGTATTTACCCAAATTTCAGATTCAGAATTACCACGATAATACCTACTATAATCTTTACAAGCGTCATCTGCACCTAAATCCTGTGCAATTCTTTCCATAACACTCTGATAATGCTCTTTTTCTTTTGGCATTGGCTCTTTAACTTTTAAAACAACTCTAAACCTATCGCAAGCAGGTAGTCCATGTTTTTCCTTCTGGTGGTTCATAGAAGTATAAATTACATACCAATAATCTTTAAACTTTTCTTTAGCTTCTTCAATAGTCAAGCCGTCATCAAAATCAAGCCATAAAGTATTCTGAACACCAATACTATTTGCGGCGCATCTATGACCGTCTTTAAATCTTTGTGCTGACAACGCCTTACTATTTAAAATTAAATCAACAAAAACATCAGTAGTACATTCAACATATTCATATCCATCAGCAGGATGTGGTGCTTTATCATTACTATACGACACATTTATCAACACTTCTTCAGGTTTTATTATTCTTTGGCAAATAAACGCTTGTGTATTACCTTTTTTCTTAGCCTGTACTAATTCAAAACCTTTATCAGCCAAAATATCTTGCACAGTACCTAAACTTTCCGTAAACCATTTTGAAAAATAATTATCATTTACAAATCTTTGTGCTTTAATATCATTTTTCTTAACAGTTTCACCAATACGATTAAGAAAATAACTCGCCAATTCACTTTCTTTAGTAATTTGTCTTTCTTCAAGTATGTTATACAAAGACCTACGACACTTTTTATAAAATTCTATCGCCCTACTAACACTATCAGCAGTAACTCTTGGTAAATCCTCACCTTTAAGTATCTGAATAAGCACCGCCATTTTAGTTATTTTCCATGTAGAGTTCTCAATCTCAACCTTTTTAATGTTATTTTCAAGAGTTAACTTATTATCATACTCATAAAATTTTCTAACTTCTTTTTCACATTCCTCATCCCAAGCGTCTAACGCTTCATTCGCTTCTTCTGTAAACACAAATTCAGTATCTTTAGGCAATTTATCATAAATACTCTTTATTGTTGTTGCACAAAACTTCAAACTCTCATAAGCGTCTAATTTTTGTTTAGTCGTAACTTTCGGTGGTGGATTTTTAGAATAATTTATTTCTCTATCAAAATAGAAATTTATACGTCTTGCATAGCCACTTTTTAATCTTCTTTTAAAATTCGCATTATTTTTAGCATCCATCATTTCTTCAATATCAGACATAAATAACAATGAGAACGCAACTCCTTTAATTTCACGTCTTGTAGTACCCATACTGTCGCTCGGCTCAAATAGTCCTTCATACAAGTTATTAAGACAATCAAGGAAACTTTTATTTACACTCTGATTATTTTCAACACTAACTCTATAATAATCAGCAAATTCTGTCATTTGAGCAAACAACGCACCTTTTTTATATTTCTCAATTTTTTCTAACTTACTATAAAGAGCCGCAGGAGTACCACCATTAGTTTTAAAATTAATTACACCACCGTTAGCATATTTTTTCTCTAATTTATGCTTTTCATTAGCATAATTTTTACTTGTTTCATCAAGCAAATCAATTTCTTCAGCTAACATTAATCTTGCAACTTCTAAATCAAGTCTTTTATACTCATCATCTAAAAATGGTATTACACAATCTTCAAACGTACTAACCGATTGATTCTTTGCTCCACCTGAACCAATGAAATTTACTGCATAATAAGCCAATGTTGCAGGTTTTTTTAAATTGTTTGTACTTACAAATTTAATATTTTTAAGTGCAAACAAATGAGCCATTTTTGCATATAGCATATTCTCTACTGCTTGTTCCTCTATCTTATTCTTTAAAACAATTTTTATGTTTTTAGTTATCTCTCTTATTAAGTCCATTTTCTTCCACCAATTTCTTTAATTCTGCAAATTCTTGTTTCTTTCTTAAATATCTCTCTCTTGCTAATTGGTTCTTTCGTTCTCGATTTTTTTCACTCCACTTCATAGAATATTCTTTTTGACATTCTTTACATACATTAGAATATCCATCTTTATTACTCGCATTTTCATAAAATTCTAATATATCCTTCTCTATTCCACAACTAGAACATATTTTAGTCTTATTTGTCATTATTTTCTCCTCTTACTTTTTCTATATCTTATCATTGAAACAAAAAACTGTCAAGTTTTTTTTCTATTTTGATAAATGAACATCTAAAAATCGTAAAAATAATCGTATCTATATATATATTTATAAATTTGCAAAAATAGGTGGAAAGTATTAATATTATTGAATTATAGTTATATATATATTAAAAAAAATAATATATATATATACCCATTATATTTTTAGATAATTAGATGTTCACTTTTTTTCCTCTTTTCTATTTACAAATTTTTTTTGTGTGTAATAATATTCTCATTAGAAGCAAGCAAGGCTATGGTAAAACCTTGAGCAAGTTTTATTATCCTCAAATCGCTTGCTCTTATTATTAATACTCGCTATCTGTATATCGGATAGTTCAAATGACAGGTATTACACCTGTCGTTTGTGTTTTATGGGTACACTCTAAATTTCGGATGAAAAATTTTTGAGGTACACTTTATTTTTCATGAAAAATTTTTGTGAGGTGTCGGACATATACTTTTTTATACGTTTTGTCACCCCTACCCATATATATCTACTAGACAGGTTCGCATAATATGTATTATGTAAAAAGACGCATAAAAAAATTTTTATGTATAAAACTACCTACAGCCCTATTTTATAGCCTTATTTTGGTTGCTTTATAAGTCTAGGTAGTCGGTTACTTCTCCGACTGTCTGGTTGTTTTGGATATTTACTTGTATGTTAGTACTGTTGCTTGCGCTTGGCATCATTCCCTGCTGAGAATATAAAAGCTTTAATACATTTATTGCATTGGCGTATTGGCTCGGTGTATGTTGGCAATCCTCCAGAATCATTAAGGCACTTTCTAATAACTTTCTCTGGTTTAATTTTGTGCTTTGCATGAGTACACTTGTTTTTTGTTCGTTTAATGCGTCTATTCTTGTGGATATTTTGGGATTGTTAAGCATTTTTGAGGCTTCACTATCTAGTGTCGATTTTTTCCAGTTTATAGCTTTTGGATATGCTTTGATGTAAGCTTTTGGAGCGATTCCCAATTCTACATAATATCTACAAAAATTCTCTTGAGATTGCGTTAATTCTTTTCTCGGCATGACTCCCTCTTTAAATATCCTACAAAAAAATAATACCATTATACACCATGCCCATGTCATATATTGGCATGCTTTTATTCTGTAAATACACCAAAAATACTATATTATTAAGAAATGTAAACATGCGTTTTATTCAATGATATCAATGCTTTACAGAGTTTTTATAAAAAAATATTATAAAAAGATGTTAATTTTTAAAATATTGTGGTATTATTATATATGTAAGGGGCAAATAAAAAGAAAGGCATGCCCGATAGATAACAGAAAGGCGGACAGAATGAAAAAAGTATTTATTATTATTTTAGTTATTGTTGCATGGTATTTATTAAACTTATTGCATGATTATCAGACAAGGAACATGGACAACGTAACGCCAGAGCAAATGCATGAAATAACTTTAATAAAGAACGGCATAAAAAAATAAAAAATCCTCTGATGAGTAGACCTGAAACGGCACGAAACAAGGCGCATGCCTTGTCAGGATAGTAAAAAATGAAAGGCGGTAAAAATGATTTTAACAAAAGAGCAAAAAGACTTAATTTTTTATGTATTGGCAGGTTTTCAAAATGGCTTGTACTGGGATGAAGATTTTGATGAAATTGAATGCAACACATCAAGCATGAATTTTCAAATGAGCGACATGCCACAAAAAGCAAGTTTAAGAGAGTTTACAAAACTTGTTGAAGATACTATGGATTTAATGTGTAAATAATTAATTAGAAAGGCGGTAAATATGACAAGTATTTCAGATTTAGTATGTAAGCAATTTTATGTAAAATGCGCTTGCGATGTAGAACATTCAAAAAAATACACATTTTTAGTAAATTTTTTAGGTTACGAGCAAGTTAAAAAATGTATTCCTTTTACTATTGCTGAAATAAAAAACGCATTAGCAGAAGATGAACACTTGAATAATTTAGCTTTAGAAAAATGGGATAGAGCAGCAGGATTTCAACAAAGTGGATGGAATATGTATAGGGTTTATTCTCCTTTAATTGATTTATACAAAAATAAACATATAACATGTTTTTCTTGTGCTGAAGGTGTTTGCATCTTGAAAGAATGCGCCAGAATGTGGGCAGAAGAAGTATAAAAATATAGTAATAAAAAAAATAAGGCGGTGAAATTATGACAAGAACAAAAACAAATTTTAAAAACTTAGTAAATGATTGTATTTATTTTTCAGAAAGCGCAAAAAATTATTTTTTGCAAAATATCGAATTTGAAAAAGATATAAAAATGGATTTTGATGTTAATTATAGTTTTTACAAGTTATTAGATTGTAGATTGATTGTAAATAATAAAGTTTGTTATACTTTCAAAACTAAAAAAGAATTTTTAAATGTTGTCCATGAAGTTAATTTTTTAAATGCTTTGGAAGATTTAAAAAGCTATAACAATATAACAATTTTTTCAGATTTCAAAAAATATGATACAACAGGCAATGGAATTTATAATATTAAAATCTATGCAAATTATCCAAAACAAGAAAGAATTTTAAATATTACAAGTACTATTGCAACATTAAGAGCATGCAAAGGTTATAACGCTTATATGCTTGATGGCTCTTTAGTTGGTTATGATATGGATGCAATTTATATTGAAAGAGATTTAAAACAATTAGGTTTTAAGTGTTTCAGATAAAAACAATAAGCCCCTACCGCCTTGGGGCTTGCCATACGGGGTAAATAAGGCGAAGCGGTAACAATAAATAAAATGAAAGTGAGGAAAAACATGTATATTAAATACAAAAAAAATAACAACAAATGCCCATATTGCAAGGATAACAATTATATTGTTTATGGTTCATATAAAGAAAATGGAAAAGAAATATTTCAATGTTTTTGCAATAAACATAACAAAGATTTTAATGTAATAAAGGAGGGGAATTAAAAAAATGAATAAAGACGCATTAAAACATTTACATACAGAAAGCGGAATACATAAAGACAGATTAAAAAGAATACAAGAACAAGAAAACAATAAAAAGATTTTAAAATTAAGCAACAAAGATATAAATATAATAATGAGATGTTTACATGATAGCCTTATAAATGGCGGTTTTAATGCAGATAGTAAAGAATTAATTATGATAACTTTTTCACATATAAGCAAACAATTATAAAATGCGGTAATAGTAAATAAAGAAAGCGAGGTAAAACAATGATAAACAATATTAAAGATGAATTAAAAAGAATTAGTAAAGAAATTGAAAAAGAAGAAATTTCCTATAGTGAAATATTTTTCTTGCAAGAACATAAAGCCGAAGTATTACAAATGGGCGATGTAAGGCTAGCGGAATGGGCAGGAATAACTGAAGAAGAATGGAACAAACAAGAATTAGACTTGCCATTTTAAGAATAGGAGGATAAAAACATGAAAAAATCAAGAACAATAAACGAATTTAAACAATTAACAAACAATCAAAAAATAAGTGAATTAACAACACGCATGGAAGAAATAAAAAGAAGTTACATAAAAATGTTTAAAATGACTTGTTACAAAATATGGGAAGAACTACCAAAAGAACAGCAACAAGATATTTTAAGAAGTGCAGAATATCAAGAGTTTTTAGAAATAGGATGGGCAATATATAAAGATTTTTCTAAAATTATTCCATATTTTGGACAGTGTAAAGAAGATTAAGGCGGTGTAATTATGTATAAAGATGTAAGTTATAAAAAATATAATCAATTGGCAAAAAAATATTTTATTGATGTAAATAGTAGAGAAAACACAATAAAAGAAAAATTTTTAAAAGCCTGTATGGAATTGCCTAAGTATGATTTAATGAATAGCCATATTATAGATAATTTTTTTGAAAATGGCGAAAGAGTTGCTAATATTGCTAAAAATATTTTAATAGAAAAAGCAAAAACAGATTTTTATTTTGAAACGATATTAAAAACATATTTTAGATTTCAAGAGGTGTAACGAAATGAAAAAAGAAGAAAAAAGAAAATCAGAAAACAAAATATTTTTGATTAAAAGTTTAATCGGAATAAGCAAAAACATATATTTTAAGTATAAAAAGAACAAAAATGAAATTTTTATACAGATTCCATTTTTAGCGGTGCAATTACAAAGGATAAAAGCATGAATGAATACTTACTAACAATAGAATTAAACAATGCCATGAATACTATCAATCTAAACGAATACAGGGCAATAAAAAGAATTAATAAAATTGATAATGTTCGCAACAGGTTATTAAAAAATATGGGCGATTTAGAATTGCAATATTATTTGATTCAGCTTGTTTATAATATGGCGGTAGAATATCGCAACGAAAAAATGACGGCATTATATAAAAAGATGATAGGTGAAAGCGATATAAAGAGCAAAAAAATAAACTGGCAAGAATTAAGACATCATAAAGATTTTTATTTTTATTTAATATGTTGCGGTATGCCTGTATATTTACTATTGATTTTTATATTATTAGGTTTAATAAGTTGAAAGCGAGGTAAAAAGATGAAAAAAGATGAAATTTTAAGACTTTACAATAGAAACAATTTATTAGAGTATGAATTAAATGAAACAAAATTAATGCTAGAAGGTAGAACGAATCAATATAACGAATTAAAAAAAGCATTGAAACATATTAAAGATGAAGTGAATTTTGCCTTTGAAGATTTAGAAAAAAATAATTTAGAAGATTTATTTGCGACATTAATGCAAATAAAAATGATTGCTAGTAATGTATATTTAGGAGAAAACTAAAATGCCATATAAAAGCGAAAAAATAAAAATAGAATTTACAAAGAATGACAAAAGAATAAAATTAACGGATGAACAAAGAGAAAAGATAAAAAAAGATTATTCTACTGGCTTAATATCACAAAGAGATTTAGCAAAAAAGTATAAAGTAGATAAAAAAACAATTTATAACATTCTACATCCTGAAAAATATCAAGAAACTTTAGAGCGTTATAAAGAAGAAAAACATAGTAAACAATATTATGACAAGGAAAAGCATAAAGATTATATTAAAAATCATAGAAGATATAAACAAGAATTATATGTAAAAGGTGAAATAAAAGAAAGTGAGAATAAAAATGTTTAGTGATTTAAGAGAAGAACAACAAAATATTATAAGAGAATTAGAACAAGCCAATAAAGAAAATGAAAGACTAAGAAAAATAAATCACGAATTAGCAGAAGAACACAAAACTATTGGGCAAGATTTATATGCAGAAATAAAAAAATATAGGAAAGAAAAAGAAAACCTAAAAGAAGAAAATGAAAAATTAAAAAAGATATTACAAGAATTAGAAGATTTATCATTGAAAACTTATGATGTAGCAGGTTTTCAAATGTATTTTGATAATTTAAGAGGTAAGAATGATGACTAAAGAAGAAATAATCATTGACGGCGTAAACGTAAAAGATTGCAAAAGAAGAATTGGCAAAAACAGTTATTGCCGATACTTTAAAAGACCTTGTGCAGATAACAATTTTAATTGTATATGGAAACAACATAAAAGATTAAAAGAAGAAAATCAAAAATTAACAGAAACTTGTGAAAGCCTTTTAAGAATACAATATACTCTTGCTAATAGTTGTAAAAAATATTCTAATTGTTTAGAAGAAATAAAAGCATATTGTAAAAGTTGTGAATATGGTTTACAACCTCAAAAAATAGTAAATTATATTGATGAAATTTTAGAAAATGAGGTAACAACAAAATGAGCGAAACAACAGACAAAATAAACAAATTAGTAAAACAACATGAAGTAATCGGAGTAAAAACAGATTGTAAATATTTCAGCAATATTGGCAACTTATGTTCAAGAGTTGAAAATGGCATGATGAGATGTGATGAGTATTTAGAGTGTGAATTTAAGTATATTGATGCGTTGAAAGAAGAAAATGAAAAACAAAAAGAACAAATAAAACAACTTGAAGATTTTATTAAATCCGATGGTGAAATAGACCATATAAATCACGAATATACATATAAATTGAAAAAAGTTTTACAAGAAGTCAAAAGTATTGCAAAAGGTATTAGAAGTTATTTAGAAGTACCTGCACCAAGAGATATAAGGTTTGAAATGGATAGAATTTTAGACCTTATAAGCAAAGCAGAATTATTCGACCCAAAAGAAAGTGAGGAAAGATGAAAAAAGATTTTGTATTAACAGTTGAAAATTTTGATGGCAATATTGATAAGGTTGTTAAATATATTCAAAAACACCCACCAAAAAACAATGATGAATTTAAGGATTATACAAGAAGATTTTATGGAGTTGAATTAAATTGTAAAGTAACAGTATATCCTGATAATTGCTCAATGGGTGTTCAATATAAAGTTATTGAGTATGAAGATGATTATTGTCAAGGTGAATTATATCAATTATGGGAATATAAATTCGGACAATATGACGGGTTAAAAGTTTTATTAAACGCTTGTTTTGGCGAACTACACTGTGGTGGTGTCGGAAGTCATCATTATGGGCAAACAGAACCTTTAAGCAATGAAAAAAGAGAAATTTTAAGACATTGGGATGTTTTTGATAATGATTTAAAACTTTTACAATCAGCATTAGAACAAAGAAAAGCAATAGAAGATATTTTTGGATGTTATCCATTTTAACGAGGTGCAACAATGACAGACAGACAACTAAAATACGCACAAGAACACAATTTAACAGATACATTGATAAGTTTACAAGTATTAAGACAATGCAGACCTGACTTGCCTGAAAGAAAAGAAGTTGGAACAACAAAAGATGGTTTAAAGGTTTTATTTGAAGAAACGCAGGGCAGTTTGCTAAAAAGACATTATAAATATACCGATTCCGAACATGCAACAAGTTGGAATTTGATTTATATTGATGAAAATGGACAAACAAAAAAGGTCAATAAAACGTGGCTAGAAAGGCAGAAAATAGTTTTTAATAATGATTTTGATATGGAAATATTAACTAACTATTTAAAAAACAATAGTAAGCGATTTGATGGTTTAAATGGAAAAAGAACAGAAAAGAAGAATAGAGCAATGTTCCTGACAGATGAAGAATATAAATATGTAATTAAATTTGTTGAAAAAATGAGAGGTATAAAAAATGAAAATAATTAGACCTGAACAGCCAATAAAGAAAAAAGAAGAAATTACTTTAGAAGATGTTTTAATTTATCAAGCGAAAAAAGAAGAAGAAGAAATCATAGGCGATAACACAGATAAAAATAAAACCATTGAAAACTTAATGGATGATATTATTACAGAAAAAACAACATTATTAAATGATAAATACCAAGTAACGGTTTACCTTACTGAAAGACAATATAATTTGTGGAAGAAAAAAGGCGGTGAGAAGTGGTTAAAAAGAGCATTAGTAGGGCAAAAACTACCCAAAAAGAGATAATTGCCCTTCATCTTCTGTTTGTGTTTCTGAATTTTCAGAGTAAATAAGAGTTTTATCTTGTGATAAAACTCTTTTTAATAAATCAGCATGTTTTTTAAATCTTTCTTTTATTGATAAATCGCCAGTATTTTTTATTTCTGCATACATTACAGTATATTCTTTACCAGTATCGCCTTCTTTTTCTATGTCAACATAATAATTTAAACATTCAAGTTTATTTTCGTATGTTAATAAAAAAAGTTTATTATATAACCGATAAAGAGCTTTTAGTCTATAAATATGAGGAATAGTATTCCATTCTTTTATATGTTCATGAATTTTGTCAAACTTATAATAAGACGGTAAATAATTTCTATATTTAACTTCTATATTTTTAAGTTCAAAATTCATTAACCCACTCCTCAATTTTATTGTAATGATTTTTAAAAATATTGTCAAGTGTATTGACAAAAAAAGTGTATTGACATAAAATAAAAAAGAAAGTGAGAGAAAGCAGGTGAAAAATGAACAACGCAGAAATACAATATCTTGAACAGATGTACAAGCGGTCAATTAAAACTCTTAAAGGTTTTATGAGTGAAGAAAACGAAGATAAATATATATTTCAGAGTAGAAACAGAGCCGAATTTAATCGGTTACGTTTAGAGATAACAAAAGAACTTCTAAGACTTGAAAATAAAATGTATAAAAGAGGTGAAGAATGAACGATAGATTTAAGTTTAGAGTTTGGGATAAAGAAATAAACGAAATGCTTTATCCTATTGGCGATGAAGAAGGCATTGAGTTTGACGGTAATGGAGATTTTATTGGAATTGATAAAGTTGGATGTTGGAATGGTGCTTTAAATTGTGAACTAATGCAAAGTGTAGGTTTTAAAGATGAACAAGACAATTTAATATATGAAGGTGATTATGTGCTTAATACAATATCAAATGCAGTCGGATTAGTTGAATGGTCTGACGATAGAGCAGGATTTATTATTGTGTATAAATACTTTAATGATGATTTTGATTCTTATTTTGGAACAGAATTAAAGATAATCGGCAACATATACGAAAACAAAGAACTATTGGAAAGAGGTGAAGAATGAAAGAAATAGACAGAATAGCAGAATTAGAGCAAGAAAACGCAGAGTTGAAAGCGAAAGTTGAAGTACTAGACGAAATGACAGGGATTTTTTCTGCAAGACTTTGCCAAAAATACAAACAGACCTTGCAAGAAATAAAGACTATTGCGGAAGATGGAACTAAAACAGAAGATTACTTGTTAGGACAAAGATACACAGATTTAATAGATAGAATTTTAGACCTTATAACCAAAGCAGAGGAGCAAACAGATGAGAAGTGAGCAGGAAATACGGCAGAAAATAATTGAAGTTCAATTATTAAAATTGCCAAAAAATGACCCCGATAGGTTTTATGCGAAAAGGTTAAATAATGCAGTTATAAAAGCCCTTGAATGGGTATTACAGGAGAATGAAGATGAATGAAGTAGAAAAGTTATATGAGAATGCAGGAATTGAAGTTCCGATTGCAAGATTAAAAATATTTAAAGATGATAATGGAGAAATATTCACACAACCACCATTCACCGCAGAAAAACAAATAAATCTGATTATATTCCTTGCCAATAGAGAGATAAGAATAAGTCCTACATATATATCTAGCGGCTATTATTTGAATAACCTTAGTAAGATTAAATCTTCACTTAATATATCTACGTTTAGAAACTCTTTAGCACAACATATAAATGCTATTTGGCAAGACCTAACATCCGAAGAAAAGCAACAAATAAAGGAGATATTAAATGGATAAAGGAATAGGATGCGGCACCGTTTTTATAGTTGTGTTTATACTTCTTTTGGCACAATTTATTTTGGCATATTGTTTTGTCAAAAGAAATAATGCACCGACAAGTTGTATTTTTGCAAGAGATATTATAACTTGTATTCAAGTTTCAAAGAAGTAGCAGATATTATGAAAGGATAGAGGATGAAAACATTTTATAATAAATTTATTCCCAAAGAGCAATATGAAAGATTTGGAGTTGTGGCTGTACATTTTAGCCCATTTGAAGATATGGAATACGTCTGGGAAAATGAAAATATCGAGGAAGCGTATGAAGATTTAAAACAATATGCTCATTCAACAATTTATGAGGGTTTTAGATATTTTTTTAAAGATTTAAAATATTTAAAAAACTTTTGCGAATTGGCAGAAAATGGCATATTAAAAGAATTAAAGGAGCAACAATGAAGAATATAGACATTATCCGAGAAATGAATATAGATGAAATGGCTGATTGGATAACAAAAATTCAAGAAACATTGCTTCAAAAAATAGAAAACGCAGAGGGATATTATTTAATGAGAAAAAAAGAATATCGGAAAATTATCAAGCAATGGCTGAATGAGGAAAGAAATGAATAAAACCGAATATAGTCTTAAAGAATTTAGTGAATTATTGGGATTAAAATATGGTGCTTTTGTGTATCATAAAAATAATAAATATCCTGAAATAAATAAATTTTTTTATAAGAAAAAAATCAAAGGTTATTGGTATTATTTTATTTCTGTTGAAGATGCCAAAATAGTTCAAGAATATATTAGACAAAAGTCAGAAGAAGAAGATTCAGCTTCTTGGACGCAAACAGCTATTGAATGTTATGAAAGACATTGTATTTGTTTTCCTACATGTTCTAGTTGGGAATACTGTAAACGAATACAAAAAGAATTAGGGTATAAACCAATAAAAAATAAAGTTATAGAATTAGTAAAAGAATATGGTGTTCCGATAAGGAGAGATTAATGGATTTACACTTTAATGATATAGCTAAAAAAACAGGAATGGGGATTCAAGCAGTTAGAGTATATATGTCAAGACCTGAATTTAGTCATATAGCACTACATAAAGGAATATATTATGGAATTACCAATAATGATTTAATAAATTTAAAAAATATTTATGAAAAAAGAGGTTGGCGAGGTAGAAAATGAAAGAATTAATTAAATATTGTGATTATGAAAAAATGGAAGAAATTAATGATATTTTAAATCACGAAGGAATAGATGAAGAAAAAATAGATATAAATACTATAAAAAAATATCCACAAATAAGAGATTATATATCATTATTTGAATATAATGCGTTAAAAAATGATTTTGTTAATGATATTGTTTTTAAACTAGAAGAATAGGAGGAATTATGTTTAAAAAATTATTAGAGAAACTATCTATTTTTAGAGAAAAAGAAGAAAGAATTTTAGCTTTAATCAAGGGTATTAAATTAATTAAAAAATTGATAAAGGCTTCAATGACTTCAAAAGAAGTAAAAGAACTTAGAAAGTTATGTAATGAATTGATTAAAGGAGAATAATATGATTACAGTACAAAAAAACGAATTATTAAATGCAATTAAAGCAGTTAAAACATCAACAGCAAAGATTGATATTCAACCTATGTTGAAGTGTATTCACATTAAATCTGAAGGCTATGGTTTAATTTTAACTGCAACAGATTTATCTTGTTCAGCACAAGCAACCTGTGAAGCGAACATTACTGAAGATATTGATATTTGTGTTAATGCTGAAAAATTTGAAAATATTGTCAATAAACTTGATGACATAATTAATTTTCAAGTAGGTAAAGGTGTATTAGAAATACAAAGTGGTAATACAGAATTTAAGTTAGTTTATATTCAACCAACGGAATATCCGACAATAACATTTGAACCAACAGAAGATTTTGTTACTTTTACTAAAGATGAATTTATTAAAGGTGTAAATAAAACTGCTATTTCAACATCTACAACAGACCAAAATATAATGAGTGGTGTTTGTTTTACCTTTAATAATGATAGTTATGAAATTGCATCAACAGACGCTACTAGACTTTCGCAAGTAAAATTTAACACACCTACAAATAGAGAAGGACAATATGTTATTCCTCAAAAAGTTTTACTTGATGTTGTAAGAAATATTGGAGATGAGGTTACATTATATTTTAGTGATAATACAGTTGTTTTCCATACAAATAATTGTTTCTTTAAACAAAACCTATTAAATGGTAAATATCCCGATTATCAAAAAGTCGTTCCACAGAATCAACCATTAAAAGCTAAAGTAAGTAGAACTGCATTATTACACGCACTTGAAAAAGTTGCTGTTATGTGTGATGAACGTACAAATATTACCGTTTTTGACTTTGACAATAATCAACTTAAACTAACAACTGCATGTGATAATGGTAATGCGAAAGACATTATTGATATAGAATTTGATAATCATACTAAACTAGCTCTTAATTACAAATTTGTCCTAGACGGTGTGAAAGTAATGGACACGCAGGACATTGTTTTTGAAATGTCGGAATCATTATCACCTTGCGTATTAAAATCAGATTTTAACTATCTAGTTATGCCGATTAAGGAGAAATCATAATGAAATGGTTACAGGTAAGGTTAGATGATAAAACACATAAACAATTTAAGAAAAAATGTGATAAACAAGGCATGGATATGAGCGAAAAAGTCAGAACTTGGATAAGGCTGGAATTAAGTGGGGATAAGTAATCCCCACTTTGTGTATTGACAAGATTTTTAAAAAATTGTATAATTAGCATGTAATAGATAATAGAGAGGTGCTTTATGGAGATTAGTTTAGAAAACGAGCTTTCACAATGTATTGCGCAACACAAATACGCTGTATTAAAAGCTAAAATGATAGATTACTATACAACCTTAGAAATGGGTAAAGTTAATTTACCTAATTTTGTTAGAAACGACAGTCCTGAAATTTTAGCTGACAGAGAAATAAGGCATATCCTTTGTGGTGAAAACGGCATAGAGCGTTTTAATGAACTATATGAGGTTGCTTGGAACAGTATTGCGGAGTTAATGGACTAATGATGAGTGATACTGAAATAAACTTATTATACGGTCAGAATAAAGGTTTACGCATACAAAATGAAGAATTACAAAGAGAAGTCTTGAATTTAAAAAAGAAAGTGTTAGAATTAGAGAATGAAATTCGTATTTTGCGACAAGAGCGACCTTGAATCAGATATTATAACAAATGTACTGTATACCGAGAAAATTCCCTATAAAGTCAAAAGCAAAGAAATCCATGCGTGCTTTTATGATGAGGAGGAAGATTATTGCGAATGTATGGTTAAAACTGTATATGACATATTTGTAGATACTGATTTAGAACATTATGACTTTGTAAAAGCAATATCTGAACAAAAAATAATGGAAAGAGTAAAACTAGAATTTTGTTATATGAAGAAAGCGAGAAAAAGAAATGTTCCACGGATATATAAGAAAGGTATTACCAATACCAATAGTAGAAATCAAAGCAAGTGAAGATGGTTATAAATATCTTATAACAACTTATTCTTCTGCTATTGATGAGTATGGTGCAAAAAATGATATACTAAAAAGAGTAAAACAAAACAAACGAATGAAATCAATAGATGGCTGGTGGTTTAAGGAGAATAACACATATTATAAAGAGGCTATATTGGAGATGGTAAGGGGATAATAAAAGACGAGCTATGGGAGGACTCTCATAGCTCTTTTTTTTGAAAGTGAGGAAAAATCATGAAAAATGATTATTCCCTGTGGGTTTTGTGGTATTCTTTCATAAGTAAATCAATATCATCTTTAATACTATTGATTAATTGTTCCATTCTATGTATTTTAACTTCTAATTCGTGTATTTCTTTTTCATGTGCTTCAGTAAATTCTGCTTTTATAACTTCGGAGTGCATATTAGCCATTTTACCTGTAGTGTCAATAGTTATTTCCTTTGCATTATCACTTGATTTTGAAAACATATCTTTAAATGTCATATTGCCATTGCGAGATTTAATAACGCTACAAATAGCAACAATAAGAACAATTAGCACTATAAATAATAATGGATAAAATAAATTAATCGTTGTTATTTCTGTCATTGTATTCTACTGTTCCTTCTATTGTAGGTTCTTTGGGTGAATGTGGGTTACCTGTCATTCTAAATATGAATTTATTACCCCTACTATCAACAAATTCTTGTTTAATTATTTCATTCGCCTCTCTAGGAGTTAATTTTACTTGTGTTTTCTTTTTTGTTTTCCTAGAAAAAACCTTTTTCATACTTTCTATTATACATTACTTGACAATAGATTTCAATATATAGTATTATATATATATAATTTATCGCAATCGACATAATGTACGTATAAATACAATACAACAAGCGAGTTACTGCCTTTCTATTATCTTAACTATTACTGGTTTCTCGCTTTTTCCTTAATTTAACCATTCTTTAAACTATTATGCGTGATATGCAATCCTAATAAGGGTTGCGTTTTTTTGTAAATTGTGCAATAATGTATCTGACAATAAACCCATTAAAAAAGTTTTTTCAATAAAAATAGATGCATGTATTAATACCTCGCAAAAACTTTGGTTTATTGTCTGCGAGGTTTTTTATTGATAAGGAGATAGAATAATGACAAAAACATACCATTATATATGTGAGCAATGCAAAAGAGAATTTGATTTAACTTATAAAAAACGTTGTAAACATATTTATTGTTCACATGAGTGTGCAGGATTAGCAAAAAGAAAAAGAATAGAAAAAATATGTCCTATTTGTAAAAATAAATTTTATGTATCGCCAAGTAATATAGACCAAATATGCTGTAAAAAAGAATGTGCAAATAAATATATGGTTGGTAAACCAAATTATGGAGAAAGAAAATATAAATTTTTAGAAACCAAAGCAATAGATAATCCTTTATATAAAAAATGGCGTCAAATAAAAAGTAGATTATTTATACCCAAGGTATCAAATTATCAAAATTACGGCGGTAGAGGTATAACCATGTGTGAAGAATGGTTAGAGTTTGAAAATTTTTATACTTGGGCAATAAATAATGGTTATAAAGAAGGATTAACAATAGAGAGAATTGATGTAAATGGTAACTACGAACCAAATAATTGTTGTTGGATACCTCTTGCAGAACAAGCAAAAAATAGAACAACTTCTATATGGGTTGAATATAAGGATACAAAAATGATTATAGAAGATATAGCTAAACTTGAAAATGTGGATGGTAGTAATTTAAGACGTTTATTTCATAAGTATAATGACATAGAAAAAGCATTAGAAATTGCAAGAAAAAATAAAAAGGGTTTAAGAATAACAAATAAATCGGGGTGTGCAGGTGTGTATTTTAATGGCAAAAATTACGTAGTTACTCATAGAGAAAAATATATTGGTACATTTAAAACTTTTGAAGAAGCGGTCGAAGCTAAAGTAAATGCAAAAAAGCAGGATAAAAAAGAGTAGGGATGCCTACTCTTTTTGGGAGAGGAGAGAGAGGAATTATTCTTATTCAAATTCTTTTTTTTCTTTATTTATATGTTCTTCAACCCAACAAAAAACTCTTTCCGAAGGGTCAGAGGGTAAATCTTCATCATGTAAATCTTCATAAACTATATAGGCAATTTCATTAGCATCATTTATTCTTGGATAATCGTTCCTACGGACATTTAACCATAAAAAAGCGTCATATTTGTAAAAATCTTCACTTTCGTAGTCTTTAATATAACTACTTAATATTTTTTCAGCTTCTTCAATAGACCATATTTGTGGTTTTTGTCCATTTTGACCCTTAATAAATGATAACCCTATTTTATATTGTTCCATGTCGATTATGTGTTTACCAAATCTTTTACAATAAATAGTTTTAGAATATTCTTCAGGCATAGTTCTGCGAAAATCCATTATAAGTTTTTCGGCAAACCTAGGGTCTTCTGCCATCATTTCTTTAAATAATCTATCTGCTGTTTGTAAATCGTACATTTTAGTAACTCCTAAAAAAAGTTTTTTCTTTACCTTTTGGTTCTCGTAACTCTAATTCAAAGTCATAAAACCAATCTTCTCTTATACCTGAAAAATCAAAATAGCGTACTAAAAGCATACATTTGCAAGCGTCATAACGAATGCAAACTATAACACCTTCCTTATTGTCCATTTTTTCTATGGTACAAGGCATAAATAGTTCTCTTGGTCTTTCTATGAACATATCCCACCTCAATAAGCAAGGGAGTTACCCCTTGCTTATTTATTCACGATATTTTTTATCATTATCTCTATCACGATAAGTATTTCGCTCATCATAACGTCTATTATCATAGTCATAGCGATTATAAGCACCATAGTTATCATACATTCCGTAGCCATCATAACGATTATTATAACTACGTCTGTTATCATAACCATAACGATTACGTCTTTCACGCATTTGAGCATCATAATATGCTCTTTCATCACCTCTAACATCATATGAATTATTACGCAAATAATTTTTAGCCATATCCATATAATATTTAGGGTCTTCCGAAATTGTCCCATAATCTGCATAATGACTATTTACAGCCATTGCATAATCCCAAGGCGTGAATCGTTCTTCATTGAAATCAAGATTTGACCGTTGGATTAGGTCATCCTTATCCCACTTTTCGCCCTTACCTTTACCATTAACCCATTTTAGGTTGCGAACTGCATCATAGTACATATCCTCATCACCTAAATGAGCCCCATATTCTGACTCAAAAGTAGCTCTTGCAAACTCATCGGGATTGTCCTGTTTTATCTTTTCGAGTAATTTTTTAGTATAGTTAGGGTCTTTTTCTAATTTACGTTTTAAGAGCCTATCTGCTTTATCTAAATTGTACATTTGTTTTCTCCTTTAAATTACGGTATAGTAACCGTTTCAGGTGTATTAACTAAAATTACATGAGGAGTGGTTTCTTCAGAATAGTAACCAAAGGCTCTACGAGGAATAGCACTACTCAAAATTTGAACGCCATACTTGTTCCACAAAGGCACTTGCGCACCGTTTACTTCAACAGTTACTGCCACCGCTGGTTCGGGCAACTGCCCTACAATAGTTCTATTAGCAAAGAATTTATAAGGGTCTTTGTCGTTTATATTATCTGAATTAGTTGTAGTTAATGCACCTGCCGTTATTGTTACTACTCTATGAGCAAAACGGCTACTGTTGCAAGTGCCACAATTATTACAATTACAATTACAATTACACATCGTTATATTTTTCCTTTACTTATTAACATTTCTCTCAAAAAAGAGTGGTAAGGACATAAATGTCCCTACCACAGTATTGGGCTATATGAATTGACTTCCGTAACCATTACAGCCACAACCAAAGTTTCCATAAGCTAACATTTGACTTTGATAAGGAGAGCAAGTCAAATAAGCAGGTCTAGCGACTGGTTGAAGTTGATTTACGATATTTGCTGTTTGAGCAATTTGAGAAGCATCAAATCTTGCGTTTTGCAACTGAAGGTCTTTCTGAACAAGATTTCTTTCAAGTTCTTCAATTTTGTTAGCAGTAATCAATGCTCTAGTCTTTTCACCATCTTCTTTCATTGCAGTTGTTTGTGCCTGTATCATGTTTTCAATATCGCAAGTATTTCTGAAGTTTAAGTTATCAGAATTTGCGATTGCTGTTTTAATATCGCAGCAACATTGTTGGTCTGCAAATCTTGATTGTGCAATTTCAGACTTAACATCACAGCAACATTGCTGTTGAGCAAATCTAGCATTGTCTATTGCAGAAACAATAGAGGCTGTGTTTTGGGCAGCAGCCAAGTTAGCATTTCCAAAGCCTGTAAGCAATCCTGTATTGATGTTATTAGCTGAATTGCAGATTGAAGATTGTACATCCGCAAATCCGTTACATAACTGCGTTGATACATTGTCAATTTTGTTTGCAGTAGTAACAGAGGTTAAATCTCCTTTAGTAGCGTTGTTCCCGATAGCATAGCCAAGCAGACCACCGTCAGCAAGACCAGCACCACCGAAGCCACCAAATCCACCGCCGAAGCCACCGCCCCAGCCACCAAATAAAGCCAATAAAAGGATAACCCAAATAGCTGACCCATCAAAGCCAAAGCCATTTCCATATCCACCGCCAAATCCTCCAAACATCGGATAAGGCATAACTGGATAACCGTAACCATAACCGCCACGATTATCTACCACTGCTGCAACATCAGCAGGACTCATTGAACCACTTTCCATTGCCATAGTTCTTTTCCTTTCTATAAATGTGTAATACCGTTTCTCGTATTTCTACGGACATTAACACGCAATAAGTTTAAGTCTACTGCGGAAGTTGCAAACCCATTCTTTGGGCTAATTGATTGAGGTCAACCCCTTGAGTTTTAGCAGTATTTCTAACATACTGCTCTAACTCTTGGGGGGATTTGCCTTGCATTACTTCCATAACTCGTTGGAGTTGTGGGTTCTGTCTAGCCAACTGACTTAAAAAAGCCGTAGGATTTTGTGCCTTTTGTATGGCGTTTAACATTTGTAATGGGTTCATCTTACTTGACCTCTCATATTCATAATCTCTTGTACTTCGTCATTTGATATGTTTCCATTAAAGACGAGGGTAAAAAAACTTATCATATCAAGTAATCTCTCATCATTTTGAGGGTCTAAAATGTTGTTCCAAAGGGTCATTACTACACTACGCATGTTTCTTTCCCTTTGGTTTTACTTCTTCTTCCATTTCTATTTCATCAACATGAACTACTGGTTGTATTTGGTCTAATTTTCTATACAACCCTGCAATACCTTCCTTTATGTATTCAAAATCGGGTTCATAATTTTTAATTGTTTGTTGTGGGGTAACGGGTTCTTCAGGTATTTGAGCCTCTACATAGGTTTTAAAAATACCTTTACCTGTTAAAACATCAAACTGTTTATAATAAACTTCATTCTTTTCTTTGTTAAAGAAAAATGATGGCGTACCATTAACCAAATCAACAGGAGAAGCTGTTGCTTCCTCTCTATTTGATACAGGTGTTATTTTACTTGCACTTGCTTGTGTTTGTAAAATAGGCGGTTGTGTCGTGATTGTTTGCTGTTGTTGTGGTTGTGATTGTTGTTGTACTTGTGGGCTTTGTCCATAGTTTTGGTGCATAGCACTAACAAAAGGAGTTGTGTATTGTGGCATCATATTGCCTTGATAGTATGGATTTTGCCCCATATAACCGTATGTCATAAAAAAATCCCCTATAATGTTTACGAAAAAATTATAGGGTAGAAAGCAAGTATTTTATAAAACAAAACGGCTATATTTTGTCAACATTTTGACTATAATTTGATAAAAATTCTTCAATTAAAAATTTATTTTCATTAATGATTTTTTTAATTCTTTTATTAACTGTTTGTTTTGCTAAAAATCCTAGCCTTATAGCAATAGCATTATCACTAAGTTTACGAATAAAAGCATAAAAAAATATCCATCTTTCTATATTCTGTCCATCACCATTTGTTTCTTCACTAAAATACAATTTATTTATTAAATCTTTTTCAGTAAAATAGGGTTGACACTTTTTTAACTTATTTTTTAAATCCTTCAGTTCCATTAAATACACCTGAATATTGTAAAAATATGTCTAATCTTGTTCTGATTTCAACTAGCATTGTTTCAAGTTTAGCCATATTGCTTTCATTTTTCTCTACACTTGCTTTGATTTCTTGTATTTCTTTATTTATATTATCAATTTCTTTTTCTTGTGTTTCAATTTTAGCGTTAAGATTGTTTTTATACTCTCCTGTTTTGACAAAGAAAGTAACTAATCCTCCAATAAATACTAAAACTGCTATGTATTCATTAATACTGTCCATACTTAAATTATACAATAAAAAACCTTCTTGCCCGAAGAAGGTATCGTAGTTTTATTAATAAAAAAGAAAGGAAGAACTAAAATGAAAACAGTATATATATATTATATCTTAGAATAAATACCATTTTGATATTTTAAAACTTCTTTTTTGTGTTTCGCATTAGGTAACGAAATATGTACCCACGATTGATTGCCACTATATTCTTCTATTAATTGTCCCCATTCAATATCCATTTTACGAATTATTGTAACTAACTCCTTTGGAGTCATACCCTTTACTGTAAAATCACACGCCTCACCCAAACAATGTTGTGATGTTTTTGAAGCATTAGGCAAAAGAGCATTAAGTTGTGGTGAACGATACCCTGATGATACATTCATCGGTTTACCAATTTTATCTCTTATTGGTTGTAATACTAATACAATAAGTTTTAATAGATTATCGTAAATATTTTTTGTTGTTGGCATATTATTGACATTATAACTTGTCTTTAATAGTTCACTAATACTAAAGTTTAAATTCATCCTCTGCACCTCCGCATCGCATTATATATCCAATCTAAAACCTCTATATAAAAAGGCTTTTTACACCAACAAGGATAGACACCGCCACAGTTTTTACATACCTTCATTAGTTCCACCCTCTCTGTGTATATTGCCATCCTCTAACAGCAGCAGCCATTGTTTTAGCTTTCCATTTTGGAACATTATATAAAATCAAAATATCTCTGAATATATCAGAGCTGACTTGTACTCCGTGCTTTTCGATGAAGTCTTTGTTCTCACAGAGCCAATCGTGAACCATTGATGCAGGTAAAAAATCAGGGTCATACTGACTTCCAACAATTCTCCAAAAGAAACGGGGAATGTTTGCACCATTCCAATTGTATCCTTTGTTGATGAATATGCGATAGTTTTTTCCGTTATATTTTTCTGAAAGATATTCAATATCATTATGCAATACAAAAGGTTTTTTCTTGTTCTTCGGGTCTACACTAATCATTGGTTCTTTGTCAAAACTATTCATCTTATAACTCCTAAATGTTCAAAGGTTCGTAATATATCAACAATGTAACTTCTGAACTCTTTATATGCCGCAAATTGTTTTATATACTCCATTGCTTGTTGCCTTGTCAAAACTTCTTTTAAATCTCTGCTACCTCGTAATGAGTTCTTTTCTTTGCTTGCAAGTGCAAGGTTGCTTAATTCTGTTTTACCACCTTTTGAAACGGGTCTAAGGTGGTCTAAGCTGACATTTTGTTTTGTGAGTATATCGCCATATAACCCTCTTTTCACGTCGGGCAATAAACCTTGTAGCCAAGAAGTTTTAAGAGGGTGTTTATGTCCGAAATTTACTGCATCGCCTTTTTTATTGCTTCCCACGCTTCTTTTACTTTCGGGCATAGTTCCGATAATTTCTTTATCTCTGTAACTATGTTTTGAACGTGGGTAGTAATCTCCTTGCGGAGTTCGGATTGGCTGCATACTTCTTTGTATGCTGAAATAACCTTGTTCGCTAGTCCAATTTTTTGAAAAAATAACATTTGTAATTACTCCTATATTCATATTAAAAAGTCCATATTAAATATATGTAAATGCTTATGGGTGTAATGATATAATGCCACTCCATTATTCCCACTCACTTTCTACAATTTTACCTACGCCAAATGAGCCACTTCCCGCATTACCATAGAATACGTTATTAACCTTATCATACATACCTGCTGAACCGTCTTTAAAACAAGGTATAAGTTCTCTCACCAAAACACCATCGAGCCAAAAGTTAGCATAACCCATTGGGAAACTAGCCAACTCTTTTGCCCCGCCACCATAATAAGTTCCAAACAAAATAATTGGTAAATTGGTTTTTGTAAAAGATTCCCCCCTATTAAACAATAAAGACGTTCCCTCACTCCAAGACAAAACATCACCCCTTAACGAGATAACGCCAGTCTGTCCGTTTTGTATTCCGATTACTGTTCCACTACTAGAAATAAAGCCTGTATTAAAGTTGTCTTGCATCCTGTAAGATGAAACAAATGTATTTATTGCAGGAACAATCCTACCTTCTGCCGACCAAGTATCATAACACCCGAAATACGTACGAACCCCTGATTGTTGTTTTATTCCTAACTTTATTTCATATTCTAGGGTGTTATCCCAAGTATTAACACCCATATCAATATATTGAGTTCCTGTACTTTCAAGGTATTCTATTTCCCTTGCAGGGTAAGAAAAGACACCACTACCAGCGTTGTCATAGATAGTATGCGTAACTTTATCAAATAAAAATCCTGTACCGTTTTCATCTATTGCGGGCAAATAATCTCTTGCAATAGTATCGTTATCCCAAATCTGACAACTATAAACCTTTGCGACACCGTATCTTGTATCTAATTCTGTACCGCTTGAACCTGTATGGCAGTTAAATATAAGTAGTGATGTGGGGTTTGTAAAGGTTGCTGTAGTAAATGTATTTTTTAAAACGCCGTTTAATATTACTTTATTCTTGTCTAAGTCAATTACATATCTAGCACCAGGATTTGTTATGTTTTCTTCACGATATAAATCGCTTGCATAACCAAATTGAAACTTATCTACTAATGTCCCTGAACTCGCAGTAATTGGGTAAAAATATTTCCCCCTCGTTACAATCGAACCGTTATATGTTCTTGAACCAAATACCGCTTTGATTTCAGTAGTATTGGTTAATTGTATGTCAATTTTAAATCTTGTGTTTTGGTCGCCAACAAACTTAGTATCAATATATTGCGTACCCGTTGACTCAATATAATCTGTATAGTGAATTTCTCGACCGTAAGTAAATGAGCCTGTTCCTTTATTATAGAACAATCTGCCTGTTACTTTGTCGTAAAAACAAGGCGTATAATTCCAATCAAGGACGGGAATAAAATCTCTAACAACATATCCTTCATTCATAATTTTGCAAGAATATAATTTTGCACTTGTTAAATATTGTGCAGTACTATAATTCATTGCAAACAAATATAAATTAACACCTAAATTATAATATACTGTGCTATTACCTGTTAATATGGTAGTTCCATTAACCTTCATACTTTGAGAGTCAATAGATAAATCAGTTTCTATTACATACCTTTTATTTATTACGGGGATAACAGAAGATTGTCGAGCTGAACCATATCCATAATAGAAATAATAATCGCTAGAAGGCTTCCCTGCGTGGCAGCAATAAAATCTGTCATTTCCCACCCTTGCATCTAGCATAGAAGATGTGCTGGAAAGATTTGTATATTCAAAATTAAGAATAGAACTTGTTCCAGACTTTGCAAGTACTCCAGTGTCAATATATTGTGTACCATTGCTTTCTATATATTCAACTTCACAATAATATGGTCGTTTTTTTGTTAAGGACAATGCCAGTTTTTTTCTTAAAAGCTTTTTAGATACATTTGTTTCTTTATCTGTAACTAAGTTGCCATAAACAAAATTGCCTGTTCCAATATTTTCAAAAGCCATATTGCTTACTTGGTCGAACATAAACGGTACATTGTTTTCGTCTATTGCAGGAACATAATTTCTCACAATTTTTGTATCTTCCGTAAAAACGCACGAATATAATCTGTAAGCATATTTATATGTAGTATTACTGCTATGTCCTGCAAATAGCAGACAAGTAGGTAGTGTTGCCGTTATTGTATCAGTTATATCGCCCTCGTTGCCGTCAAAAGACCATTTACGATTATTGTATAAATTCAACGTTGCGGTGTGTCTTGCGGTCAAATCAAAAGGTAATGTAGTGTAATTATAATTATTGAAACACCAACCGAAGCAATCACCACTTCCAACATTGTTAAAATTAACCGCCCACCGTTGTCCACCATTTACTCTACAACCGAAAAAGTTAAAATCATTGCTGTTTCTGCCCAAATTCGAAAAATCTATTTTAAAACCACTATTGTTTTTTGGAATATAGCCAGTATCTATATATTGTGTTCCATTGCTTTCCAAATATTCAACTTGCTTTATTTCTCTACCATAAGTGAACTCACCAGTTCCAAGATTATAAAACAATTGACCGCTAATGTTATCATACATTGCAGGTTTATTATTATTATCCAAAACAGGAATAAAATCAGCAATTATTTTTGTACCTTTTGTTATTTGAGCCTTGTATATTTTACCCTGCATTTTTTGTGAAACGGTTTCGCTTCTCCATTTTGCTCCAAATAAGCAAACGGTATATTCACCTGCATTAGTAGACAAGGTATCAGTAATATTATTATAAGCAACACCGTCAACAATTCTTTTACGGTCATTTTTATAGTTCATATAGGCTTCGTGTCTTTGAGCTGTATAGTTGCTATCCAAAGTATGATAAATAGTATTCCAAGAAAGATTTACATAATTTCCAATATTATAAATCCACCTTGAATCACCAGTACCACATACACCAATTGCAATAACATCTCCGCTTGCAATTCTTTGAGCATTAATATAATATCCGCACGTGTCATCTATATATATACCAGTGTCAATGTACTGATTGCCGTCTGACTGCAAATATTCAACACGTTTTAAATAAGGTTTCATTTATACTCCTCTTACTGTTGCAACGTATTCAGCACCATTGTAATAACACATAATTGTATATCTTTTATTGACTACAGGTGTAAATACATTATTGTATATATCATCCCCTAGCCATTTTATTGAACTTGGATAATTTACAGTAGTTGGTGAAGCTCCACTTGAAAAATCAATTTCACAAAGAAATCCGTCTGTATTTGTTGTAGGCAAAACAATTGTCAATGCTGTTTGTTCGTTACCGTTATAAATTGTATTATCGGCAATAGTTATGTTGTCCGTTGCTAATAAGGTTACAATAGTTGCTTTTGTTTGATAATCACTTAAAGCAGATGATGTGATAAATCCAGTATCATTGCTGAAATCTGAAATATTTTCACCTTTATAAGCTACGTCCTTCCAGTCCGCAGAATTGATTGTTCCTTTATTAACTTGTGTACTTCCACCCGTAATTGAACCTGAATTTTGAACCCTGAACCAACCTGCATTTGCTTTCCACCCATAACCACCTATATAGACAGTTTTTGCGCCGTCAGGATTAAGGTAAAAGTCCGCCCAAGCAGCACCTGTGCCAGATGCCGCATCGCTCCAACTATGTGCGCCCAATCCAGCCATTCCACCATAAGCACCCATAAGGAAGGTAAGGTTTTTCGCACCTACCAACATTCTACCCTTCCAACCAGCCGTTGATGATGATTGTGTTGATAACGCAGTAAATATATTCGCTTGATTACCTGACACAGTTACGTCTGTTCCTACAATAAACTTAGCAGCTGATATTGTTTGGTAAGTATCTGTTGTTACCATATTGGTAATATTAGCCACTCCGCTTGTTACAACACTTGTAGAACTTACTTGAACATCTGTAACAGGGAAAGATAAAGTAACATTTCCATTACTATCAGGAATTTCATTATTTACACTTTGAACATATCCTGTTAAATCTATATCTGTACTGCCGATATGTTCCCAACCGTATGTATCAGGACTTGTAACTATTGCCCATATCCACTCGTCATATATATCTTGTAGGTCGGGTGTGTCTTTTGGTACAAGGTAGATTTTTCCTGTTTCACCTGTTACGGGTAACTCTGCCACAACTTCTGCAACCATACCTGCGCCTGTATCACCTTTATCACCTTTTAGGTTAGTAAAAGCAAAGTTAAAACTTCTTGCGCTTTCTGTACCCCCTGCCGTTACAACTACGCTAGGAATACCAACTGTATTACTTACGCTTGCCGTTGCCCCTGTAATAGTTGCGTTTGTACCGTCTGCTCCGTTAGTAACGGTGAAAGTATCGGTATCAGTATTAGTATAAGTTACAGTATAAGTATCAATAAGCCCACTTGTGCTTGTCTTTTCAATGCCTACAATACCGTTACCCGTTGCTCCTGTTTGCCCCGTTTCGCCCTGAATACCCTGTATGCCCTGCTCACCTTTAAGGTTTTTAAAATCAAAATTAAATGAACGAGCAAACTCTGTACCACTACTTGTAACAGTTACACTCGGAGTTCCAACCTGATTGTTTACTGTAGCCGTAGCACCTGTTATTGTAGCATTTTGTCCATTTGTAACGGTGAATGTTGAGGTATCACCATTTGTTAAAGTAACAGTATATGTATCAACCAAACCACTTGTTGAAGTTTTCTCGATACTTGCAATACTTGAACCATTAGTAACAGTAAATGTTGTTGAATTGCCATTATCAAAAGTTATTGTATAAGTATCAACTAAACCGCTTGTGCTTGTCTTAGAAACGCTTAAAATTCCATTACCGTTTGTTATTTCAAAAGTTGTCGTATTTCCAGTATCAAAAGTAACTGTGTATATGTCGATAAGTCCTGATGTAGACGTCTTTTCAATGCTTGCAATTCCATCACCTTTTGGAATACCAAAATCAAGGACTAAGTGATTACCAGTTCCGCTATTTGTTACTGTCGCATCACTACCAGCAGGAAGTGTCGTTGTTTGTCCGACTTCAACACTAACAGCACTTTCTACGTTTACAGTTAATATTGTTTCACCGCCTTGTTTTACATCAAAATTAAGAGTATAAGGCTCTGTTGCTATTGCGTTATTAGCAACAGTCGATATAACTTTGAACGGAATAAAACTTGTTATTGTCGCAATTTTATTTTCATTGTCAATTATATTTAATACTCCATTAAAGAATGGCGGCAAGTTTTTAGTTTCTTGTGCTGTTAAATTTACTTCAATACTTCCACTAGACAGGTCATCAAACTCTTTGATAACACCGCTCATGTTTAAAACGGCTTTACAAGTCGCTAAATCGAAGGTTTGATGAGGTATTAAGTTTATCGTTAAGAAATTAGCACCGTTCCAGTCGGTGTCATTTCCTCTAACAATCACAATAGCATTTTGTTCACAATTACAATTCATTTTCTGTTTCCTCTGTTACGGGTACATCTGAATAATATTCAATGTTTATAGCATTTACTTCTTCAATGGTATTAGCTCGTTCAATAGCTTGTACATACGCAGGGAATTGAACAGACCAAACAGAAGCTTGAACCAAGCCTAAGCCTTTTACAATAAACGCTATTTGTTCAGCATTAAGTTCAACTGTTTCATCTTCTTTAGTGTTCCATACAACGGTTTCTGTCGGCTCTAATTGCCCTGTAACATAAGCCAAAGCATAAGCAGTAAGCTTTGCAATATTGCCGTCAGTAGCTTCAATGTGTTTGCCCTCTTCAAACTCAAAAAGAGCCTCGCCACTTTCAAGAAATTCTTTTGCCCCATTATTGGCTTCATCATATTTTTTTTGTTTTACGGTCGGTAGAATTTCTTCTTCTGTCGCATAAGAACCATTATATAGTATATATTTTTTATTGGTTTCTTCTATGGAAGTATAGACCATAAAGCCAAGAGCTTGTTCAAGTTCTTCTCTTGTGTCTCTTGCTAAAATTATTAAGTCGTTATTTTTTGCTATAAACATTACTAAGCCTCACTTTCTGAACCAACAGCATAAATAAAATAAAAATAACTACCACTAGGAGTTCCGTTATACTGGATTGCTATTTTATCTCCTTTATTTACGGGGATAAAACTCTCTACCCACTGCCCAGACGAATATAGAACAGATTGTCCGTATCTTACATTATTGCCACGATATATATATAGTCCACCTGTTGAATTTGTAGTAATTGCAATACAAAAATATCCATTTGCAGGAGCTGTATAATTTGTTCCACTTGCACCTAAAGATAGGGCAGTATATTTTGTTTTGCTAGGCATACCTTGACCTGCAATCATTATGTGCGCTGTATTATCTACATTTGTTAAATCGGTGTCAGCTTTGCCGTTTAAATCCGTTGCAATTTCATCAATATCGACTTCAATATCTGTTTTTGTTCCCGTTGCTACAACTATGTAGTAATAAACTTTTGTCGTTTGAGGTTGAACGGTTGAAGTGTTTTGAATATTGTTTGAATAAATAGGATTACCAGTTGTACCTGTCCAAGAACGTGAAGCATAAAAATCAGTATAGTAACTCTCATAATCAGAACTTGAAGCGGATGCTGCGGTATATGGAACAGTAGAAAAAGAACCCCCACTTGCGGTTGTTTCGCCGATGAGGTAACCTGAAATCTCCATATTACCTCTGTTATGAGTATGAACAGGCAATCCAGCTTGAACCAATGCGCCCAACTCTGCAAGGGTGTTTGTGCCTTCTAAAATACCAGTGATTTTGGGAAGTCTGACGGTATTATTTACACTGTCATATACAAATTTACCGCAAGTGCCATAGGTTGTTACGCTTGCTTGCCAGTTTGCTTCGGTTTCAAATATATTTGAATAATTACCGCTATCGTATAGGTCAGCTATATAATCTATAAAAGCTTTATATGAACCATATTGAAGTAATGCACCATCAGTAAGATGTACACTTGCATCAGTTATAGGGATAGAAGAAATAATCATTTCTCCTATATAACGTGAAGAAAAATTTATATTATCTGTATAAATAAGTTTATTGTTACTGTCAACAGTAATTGTTTTTCCAATCGGAAGGTTATTTATAAAATCACAAATTGTTTCACAATAGTCAAGTTCTTTACCAGTACAATCAATTTGATAATTCAAATTATCCCCACCATAAATAGCAGGAACACCATCTTCATAACCACTTGTTTGCATACTTGATGACCAATTATTTTTTACACCACCAAAAGAACGTGGCATAAGATTTGTCGGTTTAGTTGGTTTATCCATTGTTATATTCTCCTATATATTCTTATTATATAGCACTAGCAGGTTCAATATCCAAGTTTCTTACACCAACTCCACAACCTAAAATGTTCTCAATACTTCCTCTTATACTCTCTACGCTTGGATAAATTATATTATCACCATAAAGGGTTATATCTAACATCATTGGTGCAACTTTTGTTATTACAACCTTATCAGCATTAAATACACCTTGAATAATTCTAATATTTTCATTTCGTGTCGCACCACTTGTATTATAAGCAATTTTAGCCCTTATCCTTTTTCGTAATAATGTATCTTGCAAACTACCTTTACTATCAGGTGTCATACCTTCAAAATAAAAAAGTTTTTCTACATTTAAGTGTTGTGCATTTACACAAAAGAAATTTAAAATATTATATGTATCTCTATCTGTACCAACAAGCCAAGCTAAATAATCAAGCCAAATTCCTTCAGCTTTTTCAACATCTTGCATATCAGATAAATAATAAACACTATTTTGTATTGTACTTAAACCAACAGTAAAAGCCTCACATATTTTCACATATTCAGGTATATTTCTGAATTGTGATATTGAATATTCAAGCATTTTTTTCTCTAATTGATAAGTTTCTAATGCCATTTTATCCCTCTGCTATTGTTATATCACTTGCTTGTACAACACCTTTTTCGTTATATGCCATTGATAGTGTTTGTACCCATGTACTATTATCATCAGATATTTCTAATGTAGTTACATAATCAACACCTTCAATAGCATTTATATATTGATAAAAATCATTAGCGATAACTCTTTCACCCATTGCATAATCAAAATTATCAACTATTGCATTTTTGATTGCATCCCTTACTTGAGCAAGTAAAAACCCTGATTTTAATATTACTTCAACATTAAAATACGTTCTTATTGTATCTGTTCTTGAAAATGATATAGTTACATCTTCATCTGATAAATCTTTAACAGTTACATCAATATCACCATATAAACCAACACCATCCATAAGATTATTAAATATAGTATTAGCTATAACTTCATCGCTTTCTGCTGAATTTAATACAATGTGCATACTATGAGCAGGAATACTATCAACTGTACTGTTTGTTCTATTTTGGGTTATAACAAGATTTCTTGTTGAATTATCACATAAAGGCAATAGTGCCGCATACATTCCACCTTGAGTATTACCACCCTTTACCGAATTTGTCATTAACCAACGGATTCTAAACTCACTATCATCTTCATAATCATCACCAACAGTAGTTGTATTACCTAAAACATAATAAATGCCAACAATGCCCTCTGGTGCATCTATAATACTTAATGTCGCAGCAGGGTCAAGTTCTATTGCACCTAATTCAATAGCAGTAAATGAACCAACGCCTTTACCATCAGCACCTAATGTTACTGCTGTATTGAGTTCAAAAATATCATCAGTAGCAGAATTTTTAAATCTTATAGAGCCTACATCACAAACTTGATTTGCTTGCCCTTCGATTGTTCTTGTAACAGTTGTAAAACTTGCATAATTTCTCGTTAAGCCTACCAAGGCATACAAGGCATCTTGAAATTCACCTTCAGCAGTATATGGGTTCATTTGTTTAGCAAGATACATCATTACATCTTCTAATGCCATACAAGTAAGACTTCCTGCTGTTGCGATATTGTCTACAACGCCCTCTTTTTTAATAACAAAATCTTGTCCATATACTTCTCTTAATTTATTAGTCCAAAATCCTAAATAATCTGTAAGTTCAGACTTGGTTATACCTGTACTGTTTATTATCATGCTACGTTCCTCATTGTATTCGGATTGATTTCCTCATTAATTGCTATTTCGGTGTTACCAACCTTAACGGTACAAGCCACCTTAAATATATTATCATTAGTTATATTAAAATTATATTTTAAAACAGTATCAACACCATCAACAGTATTTATTGCTCGTTTTATTTGTGCTGATAATATTTCAGGATATGCACGCATACCACCTAAATAATCAACACCAGCACTTTGGTCTAAAATCCAATCACCTACAAGGATATATAAACCAGTTATAATATGTTGTTTGATACGATTTATATCCCTTACTAATTGTAAATCGCCATCTTCTAAAAGTAAATGTCCATCTGTAATTTTAATATCGTGTGCCATAATTCAATTATAACCTATGTAGTAGGTAATCCACTTGTACTATTACCTGACGTTACTCCTAAATGTTTGTGAATTGATAATGGTATTGAATTACCTGTTATTTCACCTGTTGCCGTTATTGTTCCATTAACAACCACATTACCTGTTATCGTAACAGTAGGAGAAACTATATTTAATGTGCCGTCTGTATTAATAGATATTTTACAAGTGCCTGATTTTAAGCCTATTTCTATTTCAGCAGTAGTCAAATATTGATACGCTTCCTTATCAGGTATAAAACCAAGTTCAAAACAACGGTCATTTATATCATGTTGTCTATCGTCTGAATTATAGTCAAAATCTGATTGTAAATATGCTTCTGTACTACGGTCAAAAAACCTACAAACACCTCTATCACCTTCTTTAATACCTAAAAAGATATATGCCCTTTGTGTTTCTGGTCTAACAATAGGCACATTATAGATTACAAAATCAGGTTCTTCATCGTTAATATAAAGCAATACATCAACATAGTTACCATGAACACCTACAACTTTACAAGGGTTTTGAACATAGAGTTCATCTGTTATATTATTAAAAAATCTGTTTGCTAATTCTACTGTATCTTCCATAAAACACCTCTATACACAATATATTTCAGTATAACATTCAGTACCCGTATTATCACCAACATGATGAATTTTATAAATATATTTTTCCCCTTTAGCATCAGACATTTCAAAATCCATATAACAAGTTGAACCACATTGTAAAAAAGGTAAAAGCTGGGTTCTACACATAAAACCTTGTGATATTTTTTCTACTGTTATTGCCTTTACACCTTTGATTCCTTTTTTCTTACTAGCTTTTTGAATTGTTTTAACCCTTGACTTAAATTTATCATCTTGTCTTTCGGGAGTAGCTGTATTTTCAGGAGTTAATTTTATACCATAAGTTTTTATATCTGTTTTATTTTTATCATATAAATTTAATTGCATATCATTTGTATTCCAATTAAAGCCACATCTATTCCCTAATTGGTCTAAAACTTTAGACACTTCCCCACGACAGGTAAAACCGTTGCTAAGAGTTACAGATTTTATACGTTCATCTAAATTGGCATCAATATTTCCTTTAGGTAATCCTAAAAGTTGAATACAATCATTTATCACTAATTCTGCTGACACATTATCTTGATAAGACTTATATAATTGAGCAAAACCATAGTTCATAAGTGTTATCCTTGTTTCTAAATCATTCTGTCCACTTCTACCAGCATTAGCGTCTTGTGCCATAAAACCTTCATTACTTGTTAATACTGTTTGTTTCGCTACTTGTGTCGCTCTTATCGGATAACCAGTATAAAAAGGTACATAATCTGCGTCTTTTCCTCTTGCACAAGATAATCTAAAAGCATCTGCTTTTTCATATATTAAATTATAAGTTTTTGTCGATAAATTATAAATAATTATTGTGCTTGCAGTAGGCTTATTGTCATAAGATTTAACTATATCAAATTGTATATCCAAACCTTTTGTAGTATCACCATAAACATCTTCAATAACAATACCCTTGTCGCTATCCTTAAAACTTATTTCTAATTTAAGTCTAAAATCCATTACTGGATTGATATGTGTCATCTTAAAATTTCCTCGTCATTATAAACTAAAACATAGCTATTAGATATATTATCTAATGTCGGTTCAAAAGTTTTATTATTGTCTTGAATAAAATAAAGAGTATAAGGAAGTTTATTTGTTCTAATTTTTAAATTATTTACTAATGCCTTACCACTTACAATAGGATTATCATAATAATCTGATATTGACAAGAAAGCACATTTACAATATTCACTCCATCTTACATTAAAAATATAAGTTGTTTCATTAAGTTCGATAAAATATTTAGAATATGGACAGTCCTTATTAAAACCATCAAAATAAAATGCTTTTATTGCCATTATTTTTTCTCCTTTGGTATTTTGCTTTCAGGATAAAGCTTGTCTACTGATGCTTTTATCATTGTGTTATCACCATATACATAATCTTTTACAGAACAAACAAAAGCATTATGCAAATCAGCTCCAATCTTTTTAAAATCTGGATTAGTATTTATATTTGGCAATTTAGGCATACCACTACCGCCTAATCCCCCTACACTTGAACTATTAACATCACTTTCTAATTGTTTAGGCATAGGTTGAATAGTAACTTCTGTATTTGTCTGAATATCACTACGAGTAATTTTTTTAAATGATAATGTATAATCCATACCACTTTTCGTGCATTCATTACTTGGGTTAAAATTAGTTAAAATAAGACTATCAAAAACTTCATCACCTAAAACCAACTGTACTGTTTCTTTGCAATCTCTTGTATAGGTTAATATTGCCCTAAATTCTGTTTTAGAATATCTTTTACCTTCTTGTAAAGCACATTGAACATCAAATGTTTCAGGCATATTATGTACATATTCCTGTAAGGATTGACCACTTTGGACTCGCCTATCTGGAGTTTCTGATTGATATGTTTCATTATGAGAGATAGTTAAATCAAATTCAATAATATTTGCACTTTTTTGAGTATTTTTCTTTGTCAACATGTCTGCTAAATCTTTAGCACCCTTTAAAGTACGAGTAAAACCACTAATAAATTCACCAACATTTATTGAACCATTAGATAAAGCATCTTTCATTTGACTTAATCCACTATATCCCATTAAAGAGCCTTGTACACCCAAAGCTGGAGCAAAACCCATAAACAAATAATCTAATGCTTCTTTTGAAGATACTTTTCCATCCATTACTGCTTGTGCTACAGCAATACCACTAAATTTAGAACTAATTGTAGTAGCAATACCAGCAACTTTATCTCTATTATCATTCATATAAGTTGCTAAGTCTTTTATTTTCTGTGTAATGCTACTTTTTTGTCCATTAACTTCATTTTCTACAGCTTGTTCAATAATACTTTTTTGACTACCATTTTCTATAGCAGAAATAATAGCACCACTTTGTTCTGTTACAACTTCAGGGTCAGCTTGTACTTCTGCTTGTTTAAAGGCTTCATCTTTATCAAATGGTAAAATTAAAGCACCATAGGTTATTATATTTTTTGTATTTACTTCAGAAACCAAGTTTTGTGCCATTTTTATTTACCTCCTGAAAAACTAGGTGTTAAACTTGAAACAGGACTAGCCATTCTTGTCCAAAAATTTCTCTCTTTCTCAAGAATCACATCCATTAATTGTTCTGGTGTCATTGTGGTTGCATCTATTTGATATTGTGGAGCGTACATAATACTTTGTTGTACAGGTTGGTCTTTAGTTAATGTTATCTGATGAGGCATACCCATTGGCATAGCTGCACCGTATGGACTTAAAGACATCGGGTCTATACCCATATCTTTTGCACCCCGAACAGTAAGAGCAGAAAGTAAACCAGCACCAACAACACCAGCCGCTGTAGCACCACCTGCTGTACTTACCGCACTAGATGTTGCCCCAGCTTTAGGTAAATTCAACATTAATTGTCTTGCTCCTGCTCCACCTGCACCGATTATAGGGATTTTCTTTAATAAAGATAACAACCCCCTTAATGCTTTAAATCCCATAAGACCATCAATCGCAAGTAACACAGATAATATATAACCAAGACTTTTTATCCAACTTTGGTCTTTGCCTAAAATCGCCGTTTCTAAAGCACCATCCATTGGCGTGAAAAATGCAAGTATTTCTTGTATCAGAGCTAAAACAAGAAAAGCTCTAAATAACATTATTTGCGTTTTACTTAATTGCAAATTACCAGCAGCTAACCAAGTAACTGCTACCTTTAATGTTTCAACTAATTTTGTTAATGCACCACCTAATGCAATAGGTGCTAATAACCAAAATATTGTTCCTAAATTTTGAACTATATATCTTATCACTGGTGATAATATTTTCAACGCTTCAGTAAGCCCTCGAACAGCTCTATCTAGCCCTCTTATTAACTTAGCTATTCCTTTACCAAGTTCACCCTTCATGATTTCAAAAGTTAATTCTTCCCAACTTTCTTTTAATTGTCCTGTCGCAAAATCTATCGTTTGAGATATTTCTTTAAAACCACCAATATATTGTCTTTTAAATTCAGCAATAAATCTAGGCACAAATACAGCACTAGCTAACTGACCTGTTTTAACAAATTCGTTAAACTCTTTTGTAGTCATGTTCATTGCTTTAGCACCAATTTCAAAAGCACCTGGTACAGCGTTCCCCAACTGTCTACGCAATTCTTCCATTGACACAACACCTTTAGAAATCATTTGTTCTAAAGCTAATAAAGCACCTCTGGTTTGTTCAGAACTAGCACCAATAGCTCTTGTTGAGATAGTCATATCAGAAAACATAGTCTGAATTTCATTTTTATTAAATCCTGCCATATTTGCCGCCGCATAAAAGTTTTTATATCCATTCGCAACAACATTCAAACTATTACCAGTATCATGAGCTAATCTTTTTAAATATTCCCAATCTTGTGTTGATTTTGTCAACCCAACAATTGACCGTTCTAATAGTTGTATTTTTCTTCCTGTATTAAATATATTTTGAGCAGTTCTAACACTAAAATAAGCTCCAATAAATCTACCAAACCCTTTAGCTAACCAATTAGAGGCTTTTTTCCCACCTTCAACAGTATTGTTAAGTTCTTTATTAAACTTTTTAAGTTGGTTGGTAGCTGATTGACAATTAACAAGTATATCTATTGCTATTTTAGGTTCTGCCATTATATACCTCGTCTTTCTACTTTAGAATTTAAAGCACTAATCATACTACCTGTTTCAAATAAAGGTTTATCATAACCCTTAATCTTTTGCGTAATTTCAGAGTTATGTTCTTGGTCTTTATATGTATTATTTGAGGCAGTATCAAAACCACCGCTACTAGCCTTATCTCGTTGCAAAACAACTGTTCTTTTCCCCAAGAAATCTAAAGTTTTATATGTGGCTTTATCAGGGTCAGCCATAGAACCAAACTTTAATTGTTGCTCTAATTTCATTTCTAACGCTTTGGCTAACCTATCACAATTTTCAGGATATAAATTTTGACGAATAAAAGGTCTAGCAGGTGAACTAATGTCAGAACCTGCACTAAGCACCGCATTATCAGCATCTATAAATTTAACTGTATTTTTTGTTAATGGTTTAAGTCCTTGATTTTCAATGGCAACGGAGTCATATTTCAATATATTATGTGTTCCGTACTCATTCCACAATGCCTTCTTCTTGTTTTCCTCACTAGCATCATCTAACATACCAGCAGTAGCCTTGTATGATTTAAAATTACGGAAATATTCCTCTATATTCTTCATATAATTCAAAACTTTTTGATTATCGTTAGCCATAATTATATTTTAGCATTTAATTTATCATACTCCAATAACTCTTGATATTTTTGCTCTAAAAGAGCTTCGTAAGTCATTATAAGTATGTCTGTATCCATTTTATCTAAATCTTCAAATTTTACTGCCATTTGGCATTGATTGAAGAATATAACCATATTGACTATTATTTGTTTTGCGTCTTTGTAGTCTTTTGATTTTGTTTTTTGTTGGTTGCGTAAGTAATCAAAGATTGTTTCACATCCGTCAGGTGAAGTTCCACCAGTTCTTTTAAATAATCTGCTATATTTCCTGCTAATCCTTGTAAATTCTCGGTTAGCATACTGAACTCCCCCAAGTTTTTATAAGCCAATTGTAATGTTACAATATACAATTTTATAAAATCACCTGCAAAGTGTTCATTAACTTCATCCTCTGACATCAAATATCTTTCACCAACTTTTAACGGATTCTCTGTGTCATAAAGTATTTTTTCTACAAGCCATTTCCAATCTTCAGCGTCAAAAACGTCTTTTACGCATTGAAAATAAGAATACAAATTTTCACCTTGTACAAACTTATTCCCAACAACACAACCGATTACAGAACCTAATCCTAATACTTTAGGCATTAATCTTAAGCCAAGATACTGTAAATCAGCACCCGTTAATGCATTTCTTGCATAAGTATCTTTCCCATACTTTACAACAAATTCTTTAGCCATAAAAATACTCCTCTTTATATTCTACAAAACCATTATATCAAACAAGACAAAGGGCAAGAATAACAGTCTTGCCCATACCACACATATAGAATATATTAAGAGGTATTTGTCTATGAAGAAAATTCCTCACAAGTTAAGGTAAACTCTCTATCAGCATTACCATTACGAGAACCAGTATTTTGAATGTATGCTGAATTAGATACATAATATTCATCTGTGTTTTTGTTAGCATATTGAATGTTATGTGGATTACGAGATTTCGCCCATACATCCCATTGTGCTAATTGTGTACTTGTTGGAAGTATCGTAGTTCTGATTTGTAACAAGTTATCGTATTTAGCGTCAGTTACGCAATCACCTTTACGACCAGCTCTAGTTTCTGTCCAGTCCCCAGTAAAAGACACTTCGCAAATCGTATCACCAAAGTGAGTTACATTTACACCGTCAATTATAAGGGTTTCTAATTGTGCATCATATTTACTCATTTTTTATCTCCTTAAAATCCTAATGTATTTTTTTCAGCTTCAGTAGGGTCAATAAACAACTCAATTTCAACCTTACGACCTGTTAAAGCATCTCTGTAATAACCAACAACTTTATATGTTTGAGTGTTATAAAGTGTTTCATCAACTTCTCTTAATTCAGACGGATAAACTGTTCTAAGTTCATAACCAAGATTTTCAATGGTTTGGTCGCCTGAAGTAATAATGCTATCTTGCTTAATTAAACCGTTGGTTTGTCCTGCTTTTAATACACCTTTTAACATCGAAAGCAATACATCAGCAGATACATCTTCATAAGCTAATTTTTTCTTTAAGAAATCTATACAACGTGCTTTCATTAAGAAGTCAAGATAAAATCTAATGTAACGTCTTTTAGCGTCCTCTCCGTTAATCATATATCCACCCATAACAATAGGTGAAGCATATTGAGAAACAGAACCACCATTAATAGCATTTACATTAGAATAATAAGTTACATTCTGATTATCCAAATTTGTGTTTACCGTAGCGGTGTAATCTTCTGGAGTTACACTTGTTACTGTTGAATAAAGAGAACCAACTGCGCCTAAATTCGGATTAGCCATAATACCTACCAAACCTGCTGCCAAACTTTCATTTGCAGTTGTGTGATAAGTCAATAATGTATTAGCATTATTTAATGCTTTAAGTTGTATTGCAATATTACCCGATACAGCATTTGCGATATTACTACTTGAAGTTTGTGCTACAAATAGTCTATTGTTTGTCAATGCTTTTGCTGCTGCTGATTGAATATTAGCATCAACAGTTGTATTAATCAATAATTGCGACCAGTTAGCATTTACACCAATAAACTCATCAACTAAATCGCCCCAAGTTTCACCACTTGATTGAGTTGCAAGATAGAGAATAACTGCATTTACTCTACCTTTATTCGGGTTCATATTACCTTTTTGTGCCAATAATGTTGCTATGTCCATGTACTCTTGGCTATCAGATTTTAATGTAGCATTAAGTCCATCCATAGAATCAATAACTAACACTTTGTTTGTAGGGATTACCACACCGTCTTTTACACAAGTTTCACCGACAGTTAAATACCCTACATTTCTAAAAAAGATAGAAATATTAGTCGCTTGCGTAAGCGTAAATCCTACTTCTACCAATTTGTCTAAATTAATCATAAGTCGTACTCCTTATTATGTTTCTATCTCTATATTATCATTATTATCTATTGTTACTATGAAATTTATAGCATCTTGATTATCAACCTTAACATTTGCATTTACTGATTTACCATATTCTTTATCAGTAGTAATTGCCTCATTGTATCCAATAGTTAAATCAAATTCATACCGATACATATACCCACCGTCAACTACTTGATGTAATGGTCTAATTGGACTAATATTTTGGACACTAAACTTTTTATTTATCGGATAATCTTCAAATGCACCCTCAAGATTATCTATTTGTTCATAAGCAAATTCTTTAGCAACATCCATATCATCAGTATCGTATGTATCCTCTACCCATGCATTATAAACACCAACAGTAATAGTACAAGTTTTGTATCTTGTAGTGATACCCTCTCTTAATTCTTGATAATTATTACTACCACTATAACTAATAATTTTTGTATCACCAATGTGATGAGATGTTCTTTTATCCTTACTTTCTGCTATAACATTAAGCAAACAATAAGGATATTCAGGTACATTTTTACGTTCTCCAAGCCAATAAACCTTATTTGTAAAAGAACTATCTAAATTTTCTTCTACAAAATCGTGAATATATGGTTTTATTTCTAATAAATTAGTCATAATTTCATTATAATCTATGTTTTCTGATTATCTTTGTATACTATATAACACTTATGATGTCTTATTTCAGGCATATTAAATGATTCACCATGATAACCAACAATTTTTACTTCATAATATGCTTTATCTGTTTGTCCACGAAAAACAGTATCACCATCTCTTATATCAGGACATAAACCATACATCATATAAACTTTGCGAGTTTTATTACCAGCCAATAATTGCTCAAGTATTGCACCATCATTTTTATTAAGAGTATCAGGTGGTGATACAAAAACTTTAAAATCGCCAACATTAACTTTAATAGTTCTTTCAGCCCCATTATCTTTAACTTGTTGCGTAGTGCGAGTTACAGTTACAATTTCACTTGGAGTTAGTGGACAATTCAATAATTGTTCGATAATTGTTGTTATAGCCATATTTCCATACCTTGATTTTTAGACCAATCACCTAATGCTTGTTTTATTAAATCATCTATACCACTTAACTCTAATTGTCCATTAGATTTAAACTTAACATGCAAATCACCTATTTGATAATTTTCAACATTAGATAGAAAATCACCTGTTTCACTACCTGCTGAACCATTATCATTATAATATGTAGCTACTTGGCAACAAAGATTAATCAAAACCTCATCATCACTTGTTTTACCATTACACATAACTCTTGGAAATTTTAACGGTTGATTAGGTTCAACTTTTTCACCAGCATAATTATAACTATCAATTTTTCTTGTAGCCATCACAAGTAATTTCGCTTGGTCTTGCTCATCAAGAGTATTCCATTTACTATTTATAATTGCATTGTTATATAACTGTGCATCACATAAACAAGCATAAGTATTATATTCTATTCCATTAATATTAACAGTCTTATTCATAGTTATATTTTAACATAGCAGACTTATCTCTACCAACAAAATGTAATATTTTAGGTTCTGCTACTACTCTATCACCATAAGGTCTATTATAACAATAATTCCATTTTTCATTAACTAATTTAATTTTATTATGAAAGCTCCAATTTATTATTGTTTCATCAGCACTAAAAGGTTCTTGTTTTCCTAATGCACCACGCCAATTATCTAATATTTGTTGAAAATAATTTTCCTTATTCATTAAAGGTATATTGAACATAAGCATACCCGAATTTATATAGTACGGTATTCCTAACTCTTTTGCTTGATAATCGGAATAAAAATAACCTCTTGAAGCCATAATGTAATTATTCTCAAAATCTGCATTATATAATTCACTAATATCACCTAAACAAAGCGTATCACAATCAACATACAATGCTCTGTCAAGATTAGGGAATAATTTTGGTATTAAGAGCCTGAGAAAACAAGCCGTTGAAACATGTCTAAAACCACAAAGCTCTTGAGTGAAGTTTTTTAATAAGCCTTGTTTATCCTCTGTTATCTCGTGAAAAACAACATCTTTGTTATGCTTTAAAAAACTATCTTTACTGCGTTGCAATAAGTGGTTAAGATTATTGTCGTGTGCATAAACTATGTTCATTTTATAATTATATTATGACTAAAGACTCAATAATAATATTTGGTGGTAGTAACTTTATTCACGAAGTCGATTTAAAAAGAATTGACTTAAACCGTTTTGATATTCTTTGCATTAACAGACCTGTTCATAATATCCCCGTACACTATTTAATTTGTCATGATACGGACTTCCGCCAAGCACATAGCCAAAATGATGTACAAAAAATCCTCAAGCAAGGTCTGAATCCAGTCTTTCTCGCACCCAAAACAGAGTTTATCCACGAAACAACGGGATGGAAATGGAAGTTTGATATTATCAGTAATGAGGATAAATTATTAGGTTTTTGTCTTTACACTTGTTCTTCTGCTCTTAATTTTGCTTATCTGCGTGGCTATAAAAATGTTTATTTTATCGGTGTAGATTTAGAAGAAAATAATAAGCCCTTCTCACATTGGCATGGAGTTACAAACATACTACCTGTACCTGACACTTGTGCAAGACAAGCGAAAGAATATTTATATCGTTATAAAAAACTTTTAAATATGTATCAATGTAATCCATCAGTATCTAAAGATTGGGACATTCCGTACTGTCCAATCGACCTATTGTATAGTCATCAATAACATACAACCCATCTTGACTTGGTTGTGGCTCACTACAACCTGATTTTTTCCAACCTTGTTGTTGATATTTACCCCATTCGCTTGATTGTATTGTTCTCGTTATGCCGTTTCGTGTTACTTTCATAATTACACCTCCTTACTGAAAACGCCCTTTTTACAAAGGACGTAATCGTTTTTCTTTCTACATCTAGGTAGATGAACTATTTTCTTCTATTCTTTTTTGATTTAGGCATTTCATCTACGATTTCATCAACAGATTGTGCAACCTCTTTAATAGGTTCTTCGTCAACCACTTCTGCAATAGGTTCATCCTCTACCACAGGTTCTACTTTAACATCTTCAAGTTTCGGTAATGGTTCTACGATTACTTTTTCCCAACCTGATTGTTGATATATGCCAAAATCTTTACTATCTATCGTACGGAAAATCCCGTCTTTTTTTATCTGCATATTATTTCTCCTTATTAGTTATAAAAGGGCATACTATTACAGTATGCCCTAAATTCTATTCAAACTATGAATTAGATACGTGTGCGTATATGCCTTTTTTCTTATTAGCCAATACGAATACATCATAGTAGAAACGATAGTTAAATGTCCAACCATCATAGTTTTGGTTTACTTCTGGTGAGAAGATTTGAGCAACATTATTTTTAGCAATAGAAATTGCTGCTGCTCTATCCATCAAGATGAAGTTCAAGTTTTTAGCATCTGCATCACCTGAAGCACCTGTTGTAGCGTGTTTCTTATATCCACCAGCAGTTTCGCCAGAAGTTGTACCATCAAGAAGGTCAATACCATTATAGAAACGAGTTTGTGGAACTGTAATTAACGGAATATTATTAAAGTATTCAATTTTTTGTCCGTATTCAGTTACACCAGATGCCAAACTTCTTGTTAATTGTGCTTCTAAATAACCTTTAACAGTAGGTGTAATGAATAATACCATGTTTTCTTCATCAACTTCGTTTTCACCCAAAGTGGTTAATGCGGCTTCAATAGCTGCTTTTGTTGTAGAAGAAGTCAATGCACCTGTTGTTCCTTCAATACCAGTTGTTCCTGCGATTTTTGCAAATGTGTAAGCATCTTTTTCAGGAATAACTTTTTGTTTCATGAATTGACCTGCCATATTCAAGAAAACCATACCTAATGACTCTTGGTTATCCATTTTATCAAGGTTGAATTTACGACCTCTGTCGTTTTCAAATTCATGTGTTTCCCAATCAGAAGTGATTGAACCAACAGGGTAGCCATTGTTTCTTGAATAATCACCAAGACCGTCCATATCCAATTTGTTAATCTTGATAACTTTTGCGTCAGGAGTTGCCTGAACCATTGCTGCGTCTGCTTCTAAAATAGAAGATTTAGCATTTACTCTGTAAACTTCGTCAAGAAGCGGTAAATACTTAGTAACTAATTTAATGTCGTTTGCCATAATTTTTAACTCCTTTGTTTAATTATGATTTTATTGCTAATCCTAATGCTTTTCTTGCCATACTTTCACTAAAAGCACCATCATCATTTTGTTGATTTTGTTTAGGAACATGTGTGGTAATTCTAGCTTCTACGGCTTTTTGTACTTCAGCGTCAAACAATTCCTTAACCTCTACAATTTTAGCCAAAGTTGCTTCAGCGTCTTTGAAAACAAGTACAGAGTCTAAAAATACATCAGGTAAACCCTTATCCTTCATTAATTTACGAGTTTCATCTCTTTGCTCATTTAGAGCAATTTTATCCTCTAATGCTTGGAGCTTAGCTTTGCTTTCGTTTGCTTCTGTCTGTGCTTTTTCAAGTTCAGACATTTTTTCAAACCTTGCTTGTTTTTCTGCTTCCTCTTTAGCAAGTCTTGTCTGCTCTGCTGATTTTTTCTCCCATTTAGCGTTTGTATCAGTTTTACCTTTTACATAACCATTGGTTTCGCCCTCTTTGCGTGCCTTCTCTAACAAAGCGTCAAGTTCTTCTTTTGTGTAAGATTTAGGTTCAGTATCTTTATTGTCCTGACCATTTTCTAAATCTTGATTGTCGAGGTTTTGATTGTCAATGTTCTCTGCCATAAAAATTTTCTCCTTTTAACTGTTGGAATACATAAACTTGCTTTTTAACTGGTAGCAATACACCATATCCTTAATATAACACACGTTTAAAACTGCAATAAAAAAAGTAGCCTATTATAGACTACTTTTTACCCATTATCTCTCCCAAAAAATTATTTATCCAAAGAAACTTTTAAAACCACGTTTTTTATTATATGCTTTTCGTTTTTTATTTTCTTCTGTTAAATTTATTTTAATTTCATCTTCTGAAAAATCATTAGTCAATTCCATTGCCATAGGTACGTGGTCGCAATTCACATGAAACAAAGAGTATTCGCTTGCTTCAGCTAATGTCATTACTCCCTTATCATTATCTTCTAATGCCAACACTTTTCCCTCAAACGGAGAACAAAGTGGACAGGTCGGATGTAAATTCAAGTGAATTATCCTCACATACGGCACACCATATTTAACTGCTTGCATAAAATATGAGTTACGCATAATCTTAGTTATCTCATCTAATGATTTTTGCTTAATGTAGTTATTTATAGATATTCTACGACCTGCTCGGTCTTGGAACTCCGAAATTCCATTCCTTGCAAACTCACTTGCTAATTCTGCCGATATAACCTTTTTTGTATCAATAACATTTGATTTAATATCTTTAATAATATTATCTGTATTTACTTTAATACCGTCTAACACATACGCCAAAGTTACTTCGTTACTCTTTATAACACTATCAAGCATATCCTTAAACTTTTTATCGTTTATTGTTTTCTTAACTATCTTATCAACATTTAATCGCTTCAACTGTTGATTAGCAACATTTATACCCATATTCATTGAGTTTTTTAACTGAACTTTTAATCTATTCATTAAGTCCATTAAAAACGCAATTATCAACGCATCCCTGACTGTCTGAAAGTTGTCCATTTCTTTATCAGACGGATTTTTTAACATACGATAAAAGAGTTTATTTAACTTGTCAGTAAAATCTTCTGCTAACTGGGTATCTTCATCAACCCAATCTTCGTATTCTTCTCGTGTTTGTTGTTTAGTGTTATTAGCCATAATTCAATTATATCAACTCAAACTCAATATCATACACATCTTTATCAATAGCAAGGTCGGTGTTTGTGCCGTTGATGACCCTTATTGACTTAACCTTACCATAAAGAATTTTGTCTTTTTCAGTAGGTTTAGGATAACCACATTTTAAACAACACATGGTATTTTTAATGTTTTCAACATCTTTATTATTAAAAACAAGATAAGCATAATAACAGCTTTCTTCCATACCCATTTCGTTACCCAATCGACTTTCCCAATACGGCTTAACTTCCCGATATTCGTGCGTTTTCTCCCCACTCTTTATTTTGTCAAACCATTGTTTTTTGAGATTGAATGTTAGCATTATCACACCTCACTTTTCTTAAACTTAAACTCTGTAATATACTTCTTATACAACTCACAAACTATATCAATAGGCAACTCACTATTTGTCGGATATTCACTCTCATACTCCTTTGAGTATCGCCAAATGGCTGTAGTAGCATTAGGCACTTTAATATACCGTCCTTTCAAACCAAGTAAATCTATTAAACACTTATATTTAGTTTTAGTTTCTTCTTTTAAATTCAAATCTTTATCTTGAAACAAAGTTTTAGCATAAACATAAGTCCAATCAATATTCTTTACTATCCATTCTTTAATTTTCTTACCTGTTGGTAATTGTTTATAACCAAAATCAACAATACAACTTATCATCTGCATAAGTTCCAAAAGTTGCTTATGTTTGTACTGTTTCGGCACTCTAATCGCTGCTTCGTATGGATTTTCGTGTAGTACCAAGAGCATCATAGTTCACACCTCACTTTCATTCACATTCTAATATACTAATAATTATTTGTCAAGTTCGTCTTTAAGATAACTGAATATATGGGCGATAACATCGACTGTCC
>Ga0310690_10000795_pt1 | contig 62379 bp, 85 predicted proteins | sample AusTroGonzalo_MG_2_FD_207661 | JGI IMG/M metagenome (GOLD analysis project Ga0310690, IMG submission 207661) | Bovine rumen microbial communities from tropical cattle in Woodstock, Queensland, Australia - Gonzalo_04 (v2) (version 2) | ecosystem: Host-associated > Mammals > Digestive system >... | reverse complement strand
ACGCGGTAGCACTCAAGCGATATTATATAATTGTTCACAGGGTGAGCGAAAAATAAGTAGCCACCCGCAGTCGAGCCGCAGAAAGGCCCAAAGTGGGCCGCGGTTCAGAAAGGAGCCAGAAATGACCGCTCAGACCAAGAAGTTCAATGCCCGCACCGCCACCAAGGTTGAGTTTGACCGTGAGCTGAAGCGGATCGCGTCCGCCAAGTGCATCGCACTGGGCAAGATCCGCAACGCCGAAGCTGACGGCAAGCCGGTCGACGCCGCTGTGCAGGCGAAGTACGACGACGCTGTCGCCGCGTACGAGAAGGTTGCCGCTCAGAAGGCGAAGCGCTTCCCGAGCCGCAAGACCTACATGGATATGTCGGACAAGGAAATCGCCGCGCTCGACCTGAAAACCACCGTCGCGGGTATCGCCAGCCTGGCCTGCAAGCGCAGCCGCTACCCGCACCTCGCGGAAGAAGTCAAGGTGGTCGAGGCCAAGTTCCAGGCCCACAAGGCTGAACTGACGGAGCGGGCTGAGTTCGAGCGCCTCGCCAAGAAGTACGCCGCGAAGTAGCCTTCCGTTGGCATCACTTTGGAGGCCCTGCGTAAGCGGGGCCTTCTTTTTATTTACAGTACCTTTGCAGTCGCCGCGCGAGGGCACTCCTGCCGTAGCAGCCCTTCAAGCACCGCGCGCAGGAGTCCGCCGCGGCCGGTTCTAAACAACAAAAACTGGCTGCAATATAAATAAAAGATACGGCACAGTAACAACAAAGTGCTACTGCGCCGCATAAAAGCTACTAGCTAAATTTTACTGCTGGGAAATAAGCCAGTCAAACGTGTCTGGGTCGCACCGTACGGACTCATACAAATAAACGGCGCTTAACAGAATAGAAAAACAATCTTCTGCTACATGGGCATAGTCGCCATTGTCGCCAAGCTCATCCGTGTAGCTTTGGAAAGGAAACAACGCGTGCTCAAATACATACGGCGCTTCATAGTCACATTCCGACCAAACTGGATGGTGTATACCCGGTTTATCATGCAGTACAGCCAGGACATTGCCATCGGTGCAGGCCCATTTGGTGCCAAGATACTGATGGTTACCATCAAAGATTGCAACAGGCGCAACTACCGCAAACCATTCCGGATCGCGGTCAGCATCAAACATCAGCAACTCAGCCTTGCTCATCTCTACATAACCAAACATAATCACAAGTCCTTTCGATCCGCTGCCGTTCAGCCTGTCTGAACAGTCACAGCACACATTAAGTTCTTAATGTGTTACTTATATTATATCGCTTGAGAATTACTGTGTATGCAGTAAATATCTAAATCTACAATATACTCGCATGTATGACAAGGACTAAAGCTTGACCGCCGCGGCGGCAGGATAGCCTCCGCGGCCGGACAATGAAAGTTATGAACTGGCCGCAATAGCGCAATAAATATGTGGCGCAGAGGACCTGAGTCAACCCTGCGCCGCATAAAAGCTTGCCGCAAAATTTTACGGACGCTGCAAAGTCATGAACTTGTAGTAATGCCACAAAGCTTCGCAAGCTTCGCTGACATCGTCAAGATCGCCGGAATTGAAGTTATACGGCTCATGCGGTAAGTCAAAGGCCCAGCATTTTTCGCCGAAGCTATCCTCAAGGTCGCCATCCTCATTCCACTGCCACTCAATATCTCGCAGTTCATAGCCGAAGTTCGGATCTACTGGGTCGCTGCCGCAGATGTCATCCCAATCGAGGTAACACTCAGCCCAGAAATTCACATAGCCGCAACCAATCGCCAAAGTGCCGCGCAGCGTCTTTTCACGGGTCTCAACATCGTAGTACCGCACGTGCGCCCAAGCAACCCAGTCACCGCCACCAGCGTAGTCAAAGTGCAGATTCGTCAGCTGCATCGCCATTGCAATCACCTCACAATCTTAGTACATCCACGAATACGGGTCGTACGGCAGCCACTCTTCACTATCCGGGTCTTCGCCATTGCCTTCAGCCAGAACCGGGCAACCAGTGCAGTCACTGTCAAAGCAGGTAACATTCGGGTTATACCTGCACGGCATCGCCTCAGCACAGCCATATTCATCTTCGTAGTACATAGTCAATCCTTTCTACTTGTGCAGCTACTTCTGTTTCGCTACATCCTTGTGAGTTACCGCATATGCGGCTCATCTCAACCCACATTTTTATTTTATCGCTTGAGTGTTACTGTGTAAACCCTGTACGCAAATGTTTCGCATCTGATGCAGTAATCAATTTGACTACCGCGCCGGACACCTGCTGCGGCAGGCTAGCAGCCGCGGCCGGACGTCAAAGTTTGAATAATGGATGCGTCCGTGAGCGCGGCGCCCCTGCAAAGAAAAATACCTATGCCATCGCAATGTTGGTCGATCGGGTCTGAAAGATTGTTACGTAGCAGCTTTTGTTTCAAACAAGTCTGAAAGATTATTACGTGGCTGCATAAAAGTCAGCCCAAAAATTTTACTTACTGCGGCGCCGCATAAAAGCAACCACAATTACTTTCAGTACCGCAGCGGCGCCGCGACTTTTTCACAATTAGAATCCGTGCTAATTACGGTACAGTGCAGTTCAAACCGCGATACAGCGCTGCCGCGCCGCCCTGAATCTGAAGCGTTCTGGGGATTGCCGGATATAGTTAACTACTCACAGTTTACTTATCAGCAAATCTTATATGGTTATTATTTATATAATATAATATATTTATTAATAAATAATATATTATATATGAATAATACTATCAGGGGCACTGCGGCGCGGCATTACTGTGTAACCGCCCAAACCAACCAATTACAATCAGTATTAGCATTTTAGAATATTTTTATTTTAGACACGGGGGCGGGCCCTATTTTTAAATTTGCTCGCCGCCCTCGAGATTTAAAATTTTTCATAAAATTAAAACTAAAACTATAATTTTATAGTTTTATTTTTAGAATAATCACTATTTTATTATATAAATATAGATCAACCTCTTCCTCCTAGGGCCCGGGCCCCTACCTAAAATAAAAATATTCTAAAACTAACTTTGCAGAAAGTGTGTGTATCATATGCTAATACTTCATAAGGCCCATATATTAAGAAACCTTCTACAAGGTTATACAAACCAAGAGAAGGCTTCTGTAGATATATTTTTACCGGTATTAGCTTTGTAGAAATTCTTCCCAATCTGCCTCATATAGATTTACACCAGCAACATCTTTTACCCGTTGAATATCGGCCTCTGCGGCGCTGGGTAGTTGTGGGAGATAGAACTTGGTGTAGAGTGTCTCGAGTGATGGTGGCAATGGGAGTTGCAGTTGTGCAAGGGTGAGGACACAGTTGAGGATGCCGGTCGCGGGGATGCTGCGACGATGGACAATGGCCTGGTTGATGAGCCGGACTCCCTCTTTGATGTCAGCACCGTCCATTGGGTCTATCATACCATCAGCCACTGCAGTGTCTACCTCCTTGCACACTGACCTGTAGAGGTTGTTGAGCTCTCCTACCATGTACCGATGCGCTGACTCGCCGTTGGACTGCTTGGACGACTGGAGCTTAGCCACCTCCTCTTCCAGCTTTTTGATACGGCGATGCAACGACACTATCAACGGCAAAGAGACCTCTGTTGGGTCGTCGTTATTAGTACCTAATGAGATAGAGCGAGCCAACAACATTTCTTTGGTGATCGCAGGGACGCTGTGCCCCTGGTCAACATACCCTTGGCGAGACTCAACATACTCCTGTAGTTGGGCTGGCCATTGCTCGTACGGCAGCATAGCTACTGACTTGTACCAATTAGTAGCGTTTTGGTCTTCACGGACACATTGCTTGCAACGAGCATAACGTGGATAGAACTCAGCCTTCTCTTGGCCACATTCTGTGCAGACTTTCATTGATGCCTCCTTATGTAATTGAGAATCTCCTCGGCCTCTGCGGCTTTCTCTAGATACTGTGTAGCATTCTCTTCACCCCAGACCATGGACTGCTGAGCATAGATGCGGTATTCGAGGTCTATGTAGCGTTGTAAGTCATCCATAGCGTTGTCAGAGATTGGGATGCGTAAGTCTGCGAGACGCTTGCCAAATTCTATGACTGGTGAGTCTCCGCATCCGCAATCCTCTGCCCAACCTACGCTATCCTCGAACAGCTCTTTGACTAAAGCCTGAGTGTCACGGAGTTCCTTTAGTAGCTCACAGTACCTGTCAGTCGTCAAGAGAACCATTACTGCAGCTCCTCAACCCATGCCTCATAGCAGCCACGGTTAATCATCAAGTCGACACTCTCACGAGCCATGTCGTAGTCCTTGAACCAACCCGTGAAGATCGGGTCGTCGCCCTGGTTATCTACAACCATGACCTTCCACTTGTAGTCTGCCCAAGGATCGCAGTTGCACTCGTCCTCTACGGCCAGAACGGCTCGCACAGCATCATACATGACTTGGTCATCATCAGCATTCAATGCATCCTGCAGCAATTCAATGCAGCTGTTGTACTTGGCCCTGTAGTTATCCCGGGGCATGGCGGCGCGATACTGCATCAACACTGCCGCAATGTCTTCCATACTGCAGTCTTCTGCCACCATCTCACACAGCTCATCCAAGACGTCCTCTGCTTGGTCTACAGCCTCCTGCATCTTATCGTGGTCGTCCTTCAACTGTTGACGGAGCACATCTGAGACCCGCTCTTCCATGTGCAGTTCTTGATAGACTTGATGCAATTTAGTTGCTTTGGTATCATTCTCTCGAATGTACAAATCCCGCTCTTCTGCTGCTTGCACAAATGCGGCATGCTCACGATCAAACAAATCTTGCCAGTGATGCACGTCCTTAACCAGCTCTTCGGCCAACTCCAGGGCCTTATCTCGCTGTGCCGCCACATGGGCCACTGCCTCTTGATACATCTTTGCACCCTTCTCATCCATGGTTTGTCCTTTCTTATCGATAGCCATTATAGACATCTGGACACGGCACCGGGTCACCCTCAAGTATCACAATGAAATCCCAGCCGGTGCCAATATATCCAGTATTACGATCGACTTCTGCGAAGTATGGAGCTATTGCCATATCTGTGATGATGTCTCCATCTTCGTCGTACTGCATGAGGCCATCTTCATCAGTCTTTATGTACTGGTAATTAACCATCCAATACTCTTCCAAATCGCTAGCCGGCTCTTCTGCAGCAAAGGTTCGAACCAATTGACGGGCCTCTTCAATGGACTCCACGTTTTCGTACCACTCAACTTTGGATACTGGCACATAGTAGCCACCCTCTGCGGGCTCGTAAATGCTACTCCAGGTCTTAAGATACATACTGTACATGGTCACGGTCCTTTCTAGTAGATATACAACCACTCGCCGAACTCTTCAATGATTTGCTGCCGAGCTTCATCAGTCTCAGCCTCAGCCAATTTCTTGTGGAAGTCCATAGTCCTGTGGATGAAGGCTGCGTAGTTATCTTCAACTAGGTGCAGCTCCTCTTTGTATTCCTCGATACTTGCCATTTGGTCACGGTCCTTTCTCTGGCCCTGAGGCGCGCCCTGTGCGCTACCTCTCACTATTTTATTATATCACCTGAGGTTCACTGCGTACACCCCATCCACATATTATACATATTCTTGAGAATCACTGATTAGTGAGTAGATTTGCCGGATCTTCTGTGCAGATGTAGACTGGGGTCGCCGTGGCGCAGATCCTCTTTTATGTTTGATCGCTTTCTTCATTCGATTTTGTATGTCCTCTTTTCCAATACACCACTCTGCATAGTCACCGCGCGGGCATAAGTTACGGCGCCATAATGCTGCGTACCAATGCCGTGTATCTATTAATAACTGATTCTCTGCTTCAGTACGATACCTCATAGCTTTATGGAATATTCGGTCTACTGTAGCATTTGCAGTCATACATGCTTTACATATGCCCTTACACCTGCCATTGGTGTTACTGTAATAAAAGCTTGCTGGTAACTCTCTACCACATTGGCTGCATCTACAGAGCCATTCAGCCTCATCTGTTATAATAGGAGTTACATGATAGCCTAACCCGTAGTCAGCACCATAGCCATATACCGGGTATGCCGTAGTAATGTCATCTTGAATATGTAGCCAATAAATTGGATCAGTTGATCCTTCCCAATTCTGTGCTTTAGCTTCTAGCGGTCCAGAAATAAGTTCTAGTGGCTGCTGCGGGCAAGCACCTGATCGTCGGATGCGCCCTTCACGTATTGCATCAGTAAATGCTACCGGCAATAAAAACACTTCACCCTCCGCAGTACGAAGGGTTGAAGTGGTTAAGTTAACTTCAATATTGTCGCCTTGTAGCACTTCGGCCTTTTTGGCGTCTAAACTGGCGCGAAGGCGCTGTGCTTCAGAGTAAGCTAAACCGCGCTTTGCTGGTGGGCTAGGGTTATTCTCAAACAGCTTCATTAAGCACCTCATCTGCATCATGCAATACTTTGTAAGCAGCATAGAGCAACTTATACTCCTCGAGAAGTACAGCCACAATCTTAGTTGTAACTACGGTGGCTTCTGCTAACTCCTCCTTATTGATGTGCTCTGGTGTCAATGTGACAAGCAGGCCCATCATTACCATAGGATGAATGGTCTCTTCCATGTTCTTGATTACTTCTTCATAATGGTTCATTTCTGGTCCTTTCTCACGACTACTGCTAATCCTGTCAACGACTGCACTACTCGACTCAGATCTTTGTAGTTTTTCGACTCTTTGTCCATCGTCACCATAACTTGCTCAATGGCATCGATATTGCGCATAAGCCTATTATAGGTCCATTTCGGTGTCGCCATTTGGGGTCCACTCCTCTCCATAGTGAGTATACAACTCATCCAAATAGGTTATAGCATCTACCACTTCATTTTCCCAATACTGCAACGTTTCTACAGTTAGGCTTACGTACCCGGTACCGTGGTCGCCATTATGGTCGCACCATCCTTGAGCATTGCGTAACTGCTGAAGAAGTTCATGTAGCTTATCCATTGTAGATCGCTTCCTTTCGTTTTCCCAGCTTAACAATGTCTCCAGGTTTAAGTAGCATATCAGCATCAGTAGCTACACGGCCATTCACTGTTATAGCACCACTATTAATGTACCTACGGACTTCAGCAAACCCTATAGCCCACCCCTGAGCTACGCAAAATTCCTTTATCACCAGTCCACCTCCGGATCTTGCGTGATCAGCTCTTGCATATCTGTATATAATATTGCATCATCCGGCAAAGCTTCCATATCTCTAGCCAATTCATCAGCTATGCACGGCTCTCCTGTCCAGAACCCTTCTATCATGCTATGATACATCTGCGCATGGGTCGGGCACAAATGCCGGTCATCTTTGGCTACCCAACCATTAGGCATACTTTCAAACATATGGTAAATTGCTTTGTACTCATCCGTAGGCAAAATACCAGTATCTGCACGAAAGACAGTAGCAGCGCATCCTGGGTAATCACACGTAACAAGTAAACCTAGCTGTTCCATCGTTCCTCCAATGCATCGTCAATTTGCTTATCTCGCCAGCAATCATACATTTGATCGCCATAGCCATACTCCCAGTCTTCCATCATTTGCATGGCTTCATCCTCGGTTATCTCGCCTTCATCTAGCATAACTTCAAGGTCATGTGCATACCGACTTCTCAGATGATTGTAGCTCATAATCAGTCCTTTCTTGGTAGGGGCGGAGGGATTCGAACCCTCATGCTTTTCAGCGGCGGATTTTAAGTCCGCTGTGTCTGCCATTCCACCACGCCCCCCGCTAGTCTGCAGAAGGAATTGCACAACAATTTCTTTGCATCCAATAGATATTGTTAAGAATCTCATCTACACTACTTGCTGTACGCTCAGACTCTAGCTCGAAGTCATAATTGTATGTCTCAGTATACCAAATGCACTCACCAGGGTCCTGCGGGTTGACATAATACACACAAGAACAGCACCACTGTTTACCGGCAAAATCTGTAAAGCATATCTCACAAGCATGACACATACCACCTGTTTGAGACATGTAGCTGTTGTAGTAAGATGCCTGCCTAGCATGGTACACTAATCGTTGCTCTTGGGCAAGTTCTTCAGTTACATAAATTGGTCGGTGACAATGGTCACAGTATGCCTTAGCACTAGCATAAGTACATTGCCTCTTAATGCCTTTGCCAAGATGCTCAGCACATTCTGGGCAGAGAATTTGACCCGATTGAGTCCAAACACCGTAATAAGTCATTGCTACAGCCCTTCCTCTTCGATGTCTACTACTTCTGGCTCAACTTCATCAGATGAGATTTCATCAAAGTCTGTGTCACCAAAGCGATCCCACCAAGATTCCATTGCTTGTTCCTCGTCATCTGCTTCTACAAAAATATCGTGCAGAATAACTTCCTTGACTCGTACTCTATACAGCATTTGTCATCCTTTCTACTTTGAATGATACTTCCTTTTCTCATTCTCTTTTTTTATTATATCACTTGAAGGCTTCCGCGTACATATCCTCCATATAATTTACATATAATTTTTAATCTATAAGCAATTTTTTGCGCTGGCACTATGGCGGGCAAGCATCCAAGCATAATACTGGAAAAGGCCCGGTAATACCGAACCTTCTCCAGTAGAAAGGACCCAACCACATGAGAATGACCAGTTCCCATGGGCGAGAAATATGTAGACGGTGGGCATTTTACCGGGTTACTTACCTCACCCCAACACCCAAGGGTGCACTTATAACATAACCGTCCGGGCGGCAGCACTTCCAACCCTTCACCACTTTCGCAGGCGCCTCGCCCTACTAGAATGAGCCCATGATCGGTGTAGTGGCCAAGCTACGCGATACATATGAGTCGACAATCGTTTGGGTCTAAGCGTTAGCTACAACATGCAGCCTCCGGAATCGTACCGGACGAGAACCTCGCTGTGTGGGGCGCAGCAGCACTTAGCCACGCCCCACAATATTTAATTTTTACAGCTCTTCAGTATAGACCGATTCCTCCTGAACTTCCTGAGCGGCCTTCAGCTCGAGCATATCCATGAACTCTGCCGGATAAATGCCCTTAGCCAGGTTACGGCACGCCTCGATAATCTCAATGGACTCCTCACGGTGCAGATTCTCAGTAGCATCCACGCCATCAAAGATAAACTGCAGTGCCTTCTTGATACTTACGCCTTTGCGGCCAGCAGGCTGAGTGGTACGGATAGCCTTAAGCTTTTCAAGCTGCTCCAGAATGTCCTGATACTCCTGGTCCTGCTCCCAACCTTCACGGTCCTGATTCTTGGCCTTGTAGGTAGACTTCTTCGACTGCTGATTACGGATCGCGCGGCCCAGTGCCTCCTGGTCCTCCGCCAACTGTGCAAGAGTCTCATCATTAATGACCATTGCCTGACGGCCACTACCAAACGGGTTAGAGTTCTTAGCAATATCGCAAGACTCACGCAAAATCCACTCAGCGCATGCAGCAGTCAAATACTCCATGTAATTAGCCTGGGTCATAGGCATATTCTTACGGCGGGAACGATTCGACTGATTCGACTTCAGCAGCTTCTTAACTTCTTCCTCGCCAAAGTGCTTAACCTCTTCATTGACCAAAGCTTCTCCGCACTCCTGCTTAACTAAAGTATCAAGTGCCTGGACACTAGACTGCGAAGCCTTAATTTGCTCCAAGAATGCTTCATCACCATTTGCGCTAGCTTCCGGAATCTTGCCCATAATCTTAGTTGCCAACACCGTAGCGGCACTCTTCAAAATGGCAGCACCAGGAATACCACGCTTACCCTCTTCGACTTCACCTTCAACAACAGCTGCAAACAATTCGGACATAGTAGTCCCCTTTCTATTCTTGAGCCCTTTCCTTTAAGACTCACTTTTTATAATATACCTCATTTTTAGGCTACTGCATACTTGATTCGTCACTTTCCACGAAATTTTCGTATATTGGCTCATAGTCAATAGTCATAGCTGTGTAGCTGTATGAGACCTTACGCCAACGTAGAATGTAGAATATTTCAAAGCCTACGCCCATGACGATTAGCATGCCAATAACTACTAGCCCAATAGCTGAACTAATCACATCATATGAACACCCCCAAACAAAATAATTGAACAAACAGACAAATATCATGCCACCCAACAAATTGGCAAACAACAAAATAATGGACTTCGTGCTAGGTTCAAGGTTACGGATGAAGTTCATTGTAGGTCCTTTCTAATCACTAATCATTTGAACAGCTTCTTCAATGGAGTACCCTAATTCTAGGAGCTCTTCAAGTTCAGCTCTTGTCACATCATCGCAGGACTCCAAGATTGTCAGTGTATATTCATCTACTTCCATTGTGCCTCTATCCACTCGGTAGCAAGGTCTAGTGCCATGAACTCTGGATACCCGTCTTTACGAAACTGCTTATATGTCGAGACAAATTCTTTCACGGACTTTTTCACACATTTCGCAACCGGAGTATCCTGCAGCTTTCCTAGCTCAGGTGGCTCTTGCTCAACATACTTTTCTTTATGCAGTAGACAAGCGCCACACTTTTTTACAGACCCGCCAGAAACAAGCAAATCTGCACTATGAATCAGGCACCTATACCTGGTAGCATCACCTCTTTTCTTAATCTCTTGACAAAACCGGCAACGATCGCCAGTTTTAGTCTTACCGTCTGGATTTGGCATTTCACACCACGCCCAGTTTGGTGTCCAATATTTCAGCTCTGTTGTGTGTATGGTCATGTAGTCTCCTTTCTCACACTTTCTATATTATATCACTTGAGGGCTTCCATGTATACCTATTTCACAAAATATACATACAACCGCGATCTATTTTTAAAGAATTGTGTAGAAAGTGTGTGAAACACTTATTAATATGTACTAAGGGTTTAGTGATATGGCACTTTCTACAATATTTCACAAATGCCTTGTTCTTTCCTGTATCTCATCGTCGGATACTCCGTACTTTTCTAACCACTTTTTATTTCTGTATTCTTGTGTGCGCCCTTGATTTGCTCTATTATAGCACTGCTTGCAATCTCTACGGTACCGGTATTTGCCACTAGGTCCTTTTCCATTCCTGTAGAATTCAGTAATAGGCTTTAATTTGCCACAAATACCACAGACTTTAGCCAGTAAATTGCCCTCATCATCATATAGGTCTTCTAATTCCTCTTCGAATATCGCCACAGTGCCCACCTCCTAAATGGCGCTGGCATTGATGCAACAGCTCGATACCAAGCATGAACCTCATCTTCTAAGGCAGCAATCTTTCGATCTTTTTGTATAATTCTTTGTTCCAAATCTTGAATACGCTGCCTATAATATTCATCTCTACCAGCCATGTTGCACCTTACTTATCCGCATAAGTTGCTTCCAGTATTTAGGCATAACTGCGCGAGCTTTAGTTTTTTGAGAGCTAGTTAAATGCATTTTAGCAATAAGCTGTCTAGCATACTTGCACATCAATGGAGCATCAAATTTATTGAATCCAACGCCATCTACTATTATGGCTTCTCCGGTTTCTTGTTCAATACTGGTTTGTTGTTCCCAAATACGAATAATAGCCCTTTCTAAAGCTACATCTGAGCCAAGAATAAGAGCTTGCAGCTCTCTACGCCATTCCTTCTGTGTTAAGCTTTTCCAGTCGGTCATTCCATGCCTCCATTACTTCTTGTTTGCCCGGGTCCTCTAATGTAATTAGATAATGCTCATCTTTACAGTAGCCATAGATATGTCCTTCAGTATGAGTTGTACTAATTAGTGCCTTTTTAATATTCCACTCTGCACAATCTACGTATACTTGAAACATCTCTGAAAGAATACCTTTGGCTTCTTGCAATGTTTCTTGATTTGGAAACCGATCTACCTCCTTGAGTATTCCTTTTGATCTAGCACTGTAAATCACTACATCTACCATGCAATACCTCCTTCCTATTATATATTATATCACATAATATACCTACTGCGTCCAGGAATTTTTTTGAATAGTAAATAAGAAGAGCCCCATCTCTGAGGCTCTGCGGCGCAGGAGAGCAATTAGTCTGTATCAGAAATATTGTCTTGCACTTGACCTTTCTCAGATAATCGCTGCGTAAAGGCAGTAGTTAAATGAGGCATATTATCTAATGCCCATATCTTATCTGACCATACCTCATTTCCAGCTTTTCTACTGGCCTCATTTATTAGCTCTTCAGCAACATCTAAGCCATCCGCATGTGCTACAATATGAGCTTCTATGCTTTTTGGAGTTACCGGACTACCGTAGTCTTTTTTACCATGATGACTCAATATGATATGACGTAACAACTGTAATTTAACTTCATCCCATTCACTTTGTAAGTACGTCTCTGCATAATTTCCTACAAATTCCGCTCCAATAAATACATGGTCAAATAACTGTCCAGCGTACGTTATATCAATAGCTAAGCCTTCTAGTTCATAAGTAAATAACTTACCAATATCATGAAACATTGCACCAATAACTGCAAGGTCAATCCATGCACCAGTAGTTACCTTTGCTAGTGCTTTAGCTTTCTGTGCTACTCCTAGACTATGAACTAGAGTTCCTCCCATGTAATTATGGTGCACAGTAACAGCTCCAGGAACATGTAACCACATTTCTTTTGTATCTTCCAAAATATTTAATGCTACATTCCTATAAAAGTCGTCTTGTATGTCAAGGGCTATTTGGAAAAAATCTTTGTAGCATTGTGCAACATCATGCTGCCCTTGAGGCATAAATGACTCTAAAGCATCTATAGTATTAAGCTTAACTTTCTTACATGTTAGTTGCTTTTTGCCTAGATACTCTGAGCATTCAACTTTAAAGTTATATACAGTATTTCGTTTAGGGCCTGCTTCACCAGACCAATCCCAATAATTACATGTAATTGTGTCAAACCCATCATATAATTCCATTACTAAGTAGGGCTTACCAGATTTTGTAGTTCTACTAGAAGCAGATACTACTGCCAATGGGCACTCATAGGATTGACCTACTTCCATATCTACGATTTTTATTCTTGGCATACATCATCACCACTGTCTAAACGAATAAGAGCATATTTTAAGTATTCCGTAATTGCTTGGTTATTTGTCACGGCATCACCAGGGCCTTCCCACAAGTCGCCCCAATCTGATACATAGCCTGTTTCATCACACCTAAATACCATAGTTTCTGGTCCACGGTCAAAGGTCCAGGCATAATCTGCACAAAAATACTCAATTCCAGATGGCATTTGCACTTCATAAACTTTGCGCAGACCACCGTTTCTTTTATTAATTTTTGCTATACATTTGAATTGCATTGCTGCCTCGCTTCCTGTTTACGCTGTTTCTTCTGCCTGTGCTTGTTCCTTGATGCTTTCGATTTCTTGCTCTTTCCAGCCACTAACATCTACCTCCCGTTTATCCGCCCAAGACTTATTACTCATTTCTACATCAGCTTTAATAAAAGTCCTAAAACTCTCAGTCTCCTGTAAGCAATCTAAAAAGTACGGCACATGCCCAAGCTCATCTTCTGGCACTTGTAGTTGCACTTCATCATGCACAATATTAATCAGTTTGGTATTTAGATGATTTTTTTGAATATAGTCATATAAAACTACAAGTCTATGTTTGACCACGTCTGCTGCGCAACCTTGAATAAGCGCATTTGGTCCTTTATAGCACTCCGAGCCGCTAAGTCTGCGACGTCTGCCATAGAAATTACGGATCCATCCTCGTTGAACAATGAGTTGCTGTACTTTATTGATAAACACATTGGCTTCTGGAATTGCCGCAAAGTATTCTGCCTTAACTCTAGCTGCCTCTTCATAGCTGGTATTGAGCAATTCACATAAATGGTTAACGCCGACTCCATATAAAAGTGCAAAGTTAATTGTTTTTGCGCGTTGTCGTTGTGCTTTTGCCTCTTTATCTCCATTATGCAGCCTTTCTACAAAGTCATCTACTGGCTCTCTATTTAACAAAGCTGCTGTTGCCGCATGGACATCATAGTCCCTATTGATGAGGTCAATAAGGTGCTCAGATCGCATGTAATGCGCATAGATACGATATTCCACTTGTGAGTAGTCAATGTAGACGAGGTAGTTTCCTTTGCCCGGTATAACTGCACGCTTAATGTGCTTATCATCGCGAGGGATAGTCTGCATGGCTGGCTTTGTGATAGACATGCGGCCAGTAGTTGCTTCGCATTGGTTAATATTTGCGTGTATTCGATTAGCGCTATCTCGCTGTTCATAGATTCCGTATGCATATGTCACCAATAATTTCGTAGCTTGCCTATACTTTAAAATTTTACTAACTAAATCAATATGATAAAAGTTTGCTAATCTATCCATGGCATTTTTATCAAGACTAGGATTACCTTTATCGGTCTTTGGTATCCAACTATCATCCACGCCAACAGATATGAGGGCATCGTAGAGTTGTTTAGTAGAATTAAGATTAAATCGTCTCCCGACTGTTTCATATATCTCATTCTCCATTTGATCAGCGATACCTTGAAGCTCATCTTTTAATGGTTGCTCATATTCGGGATCCAGCAACATACCTGTGCGCTCCATTTGGTACAAGGGACGTATACAAGCACATTCTGTATCGTAGACGTCGTTAAGCTGCTCGCTATCCAACATTGGATACTCGGTATAAAAGACCAAGAAGCAATTATAAATGTCGGCATTGGCATAGCTTCCGAGTAAGATTTCTGGTAATTTATCATAACGTTTTACCCGATGTGACCGTTTATACTGGTCTACAGTATCCTCATATTTAACAATACCGCCGTGTTCTTCAGCAAGGGCGCGCAATGTAAATGTCTTCCGGTTTTCATTTATAATCTTAGTAAGTACTAATGTATCATGCAATCTACCGGAAGTAACAATCCCAATATTCTCTAACATATGCATGTCGAACTTTATATTATGCGCGACCTTTTCTATATCCTCTGTTTCAAACAAGGGGCGCAAGCGGCGCAGAGTCTCAGGATCTCCACGTAGTGTCCAATTTTGCTCGCCATTACCTACTGAGATAACAAACGGTAAATCTTGAGGCACAGCATTTTTACCCGTACCAACCCATCGCCGCACACGCCCAGGAGGCACATCTTGACTAGACTCATAATATGGAAAGGTCTCAGTATCGAAGAACATAAACTTTCTGTCATTCCATAAAAGTGGAGTAAACTGTTGAAGCACTAAATCTGGGTCATCAGTAGTTATTCCAAATTCTTCAAAATTCTTTGCATCAAATGTTTCAACTGTTCTAGGCTTCACTGTCGGTAGGCTCTTTGCCTTCACTTTGGGTTGTTTCTGGATTGATGGGCCTCCATCTAAGAACAACATTTCCGTCTGCATCTTTTTCCTCCTGCAAAGACATTTGCCATTTTTCTGCCAGTAAACCTACAAGCATATCCATACCAATAGCTATTCGTTGTACATCAGCATAGTACTGCATTTGTGCTTGCCGCTGCGGCGCTGTGTTAAAGTTTTCTGGTCTAAGAATCTCTGCCATGATCTGCCTCCATCTTTCTTGGGTATTGTCCTTTTATATCTGCAGAGAAGTCATACCCATTAACTTCTCCATATAAATAATACATTTCAGTTAGAATACGATTCATCGTATCTAACTCATCCTTAATTTGTTTCAGTACCTTCGTCTGCGTACAAATCAGGGTTTTCAGTTCTGTGTCGTTCATATTCCTCCCATTCTACCATCTTCCATTTGTAGCCATACGCTTTCTTACGGCGAGACTTACCAGTTGCTACTGACCGTAAAGGTGTCCTTGTTTTTCTACCTTGTTCTTCCATTGCTGCTTCAGCTGCAGATATACTATAAAAGATATACAAAACATTATCTTGGTCATCCATCATAGCTACACATTTTGAGCTTTTATTAGCCCCTTCTTGGTATGCTCTACGGGTATTTTCTGCCTGACCTACAAATTCTAAATTGCTTAAGTCATGATTAGTTTTATCTACATCTACATGGTCTATCGCGGGTATTAACTTTGATGGAATAGGCTTAAAAGTATATGCAACAAGATTATGCACATTAAGACTTGTAGACTTGCCATTTTTTATTACAGATACACGAGGATACCCAGTATGGTGGGGGTGCTCTGGCATAAGTTCACCAGTAGCCTTATATACTTCACCAGCAGGATTAATCCAATAATCACCAAATGTTACACCATCCCACATTAAAGGTACACAGTCATTAGGCACTGTCGTTGGCCTATTAATAGGCCGTCTCCATGTTCTATCCATAAATAGCCAATCCAGCCTTTCTAGCAATTTTAGTAGCACACTTTTTGCATATAGTTGTGCTACTTATTTTCCGTTCTACGAAACCATTATCGTCCCCTTGTTCCCAACCTAGTGCAAGATTACAACGATCACCATATACCATTGATTTATTACATATGGCACATTGCAGTTTTCTTGGTGTCATTATGCCTCCTCAAATAAGCTAGGGTCAATCTTAGGAGGCTGGGGCACTGGAATATTCATAAATTCTTTACCGGTTTCAGTAAGGCTATACGCATACCTATTGCCTCGTGACGCCCCTTTATACCCTTTAGTTTTTATCCTATTAACATGGCCCTTTTCAATTAAATCTAAAATTGCATATCTACAATCTGAAGAGGACACATGTGCTACTTTGGCGATTTCTGCGTAGGATGTTTGTTGCATACCTATGTAATCGATTGCTTGACATACTGCTTTTTGTACAGCAGGTTTTTCTTTTGTTTTATAGACAATCATTGCCATATTACTCACCTCCTTTAATATTATATCACATTTTTATTCTATAGACGCCATCAAATCTTCATAGGCATCATACCGTACCTGACCATTCGCATCTAATAAGCCGGTTTTAATACCAGCCTCCTGTAGTAATAAAAGACCATGTACATCATGATACTGCTCTATATACCATACTTCAGCAAAGCCACCTGGTTCATTAATTATCATAGCTGCACATTGGCTACACGGCGCTAAACTACAAATCATTATCTTATTAGTATCGTGTGCGGTCAATTTAATAAGAGCATTTGCTTCAGCATGTATACAAGAATACTTACCCCCATATTCACATAGGCATTCTACAGGTGATCCTTTGGCCCCACCATTAATACCAATACTGTAGATTTGGTGCAGGTCATTTGAGCAGATTAGGCAGGATACCCCACGGTCTTTGCACTTAGACACTTCTTTTAATTGCCATACAAAAGATTGAAAAGCTCTACCTAAGTTCTTATTCATCAGCTAACCTCCAAGTAACACCAGTAACATCTTCTATCCTATCAGAAATATATGTTGGCACAAATATATTTGTATCTTCTTTATATATACGTTTTGCATAAATTCCATTGAACGGCTTAATAGAAGTGTCTTCTGTGCAAGTTATTACTATTTCTAATGAATCTTCTTCATAATTGAAGAACTCTAAAATGCATTGTAGCATTTGCGCCTCAAGGTATTTAAATGCAATATCTACATTATTTTTGATGCTACCTTTAACTGTGTAAAAAGATTTGATAGGATTATTTTGTTGAGACTGCCTAATTCTTTTTGCGCATATTTCACATGACGGTAGCACATTATACGTGTATCGTTTGCCTCCTAAGTATGGAGGTACTACAAGTAAAGATTCCTCTATAGTACCGCCGCATATCGCACAACTATTAAAAAACGCACATGTCTGAAGCCATGCATTGTGTGATAATACTATAGGAGGCGCTGCGGTATACTTAGCTTGCCATTCTTTCCATATTTGCTCATAAGTAAAGTTAATAGGCTTCAAATATTGTGAGTATATTGGCTCAATTAACCCTCCGCAAAACCTACACGTACATGTAGCAAATGAATCTGGATAATGTCTACCGCATAATGTACATGTTTGTGTCATTACTGCTCCAGCCAAGTTGCAAATCTTTTATGTATCGGCAATATGTGCTTATGCGATAAAAATAGATTATCATATGCTCTACAGATTGCTCTGTATTGCTCAAAATCTGTAACATAAGTTTCTCCACGTGCTTGTGCCGCTTTCCACATTAGCCTAGTATTACCTGTGCAATAAATGATAACACAATCATCAATTAGACGTTCTAAATGTAACATCATATTAATAGAAATATGCTGTTTACCACGGAATATTGGGCCATATACCATATCACTATACCAGGCACGATCAATTATGGTATTCCAAAAAGTATCATTTTGTACATATTCATAGTACATATCATACTGCTGAGCAGCTTCTATATTGTCAGCGGGAGCCCCAAAATGTTGCACAGACATGCCAAGTAAATCTGCTAATTTATTAGCTAGATATGTTTTACCGGAGCCATCTGGCCCTTCAATAATTATATTCATCAATCCTCCAAACAAAGTGGATATTCTGCTCTAATAATATCTATAGGTTTTCTTCCTTTTTTATAAGGGCTTCCACAGCTAAATTTACCTTCTTTGCAACCACCAAATTGGCAATCAAAGCCAAGAATATCAGGAGAGAAAAACTGTTCCCCATACTCAGACTTTAATAGTTCATTCCAAATCAATAATAATACATAACGTGTCTCATCTGAATTTCTTCTACATGCGCGCAATTTTATCATATATTGCCATTGCTGTACATTAGCCTGAATAACTAGCACATTACGTAGACCATTTGGCATTATATATCCTGCAGCATCATTATCTGTTTTTGCAATGATTTTATAGGTATCAAATGCGTGTGAGCACTCCTGTAGATACTCATCGTATAGCGTAGGTGAATTTAATTTTAAGCAAGGATATGGTACTACAAACATTTTAGACCAATCATCTAAGGTAGAAAAGTCCGACCAATCACTATACTGTAAAGAGCCACTTACAAAGTCTGCGTGTTGATGTGTACGTATTTGCGCTAAAAATCTACGGCTAGCCCCCACAACAGCTACCGTATAACTATCAAAACGCTTAATTGTACCGTGTTGCATACTTGCTAAAGTTTTCTGTAAGCCTTCTTTAGATGGCTTTTTAGCAAGAGTATACAAATCAGATAAGCTTTGTATTTGATGTCCTCTTTGTGTAAGTCTAGCCAATAATGGTGACATATATTTAGCGTTACTTGGCTCTTGCAAAATACCCACTTCTATCTTATTCATCAATAGCTCCTCTCACTTGTGCCCTGAAAATTTCATAATCTAAATCAAAGTCTTGACATAAATCATAAAGATCTTGCTCTGAGAAATGCTGAGCTTCATCTTTAATAGCTTCCCATAAAATTAAAGTTCCATTTAACATATCGCCTATACCAGCTTTCATTTTTAATTCAAAGCCTCCTTCAGTAGGCTGAATATAAATATAGCTAGTTGGTACAATAGTCTCTCCGTCATTTTCTAGTAATAATGTTGCATGCTCTATACTCATATCAGTACCCACTATCTTGCCGTAAATGATTTGTAATATTCTTTTCTGCATATATTTCTATAATTTCATCTGAATCAAGATTAAGTGCTAATGCAATATTCCAAATAAAATGTAGTACATCAATGAATTCTTCTTTTGCTGCTGCAAGATGCTCAGCTTGCTCTTCATCTGTCCAATCATAGGTTTTCCATGCTTTAAAGCCCTCAAGTTCCCGCAACATTTCATGTAGCTCAGCTTCAGCATATAATGTATGATTCATAATATACTGAGTGTCACCTTGAAAAATACCTAAGCGCCTTTGAAATTGACTCTGTAAATCTAGCATAGCTTGTAGTGCACCATCACCATTAGTGCAATCTACTAAAGTATACCCACGTCGCCGCGCTTCTGCTAATTCTTCATTTGATGTGCATGCCATCTTTAATTCACAATTATCATTAAAAGCCAAAATCTTCATTGACAACCTCCGATACACTCATTTGCCTATATGATGTAGTTGTAGTACACTCTGCATAAATTTCTGGATAATGCACCTTAAGATATGTACTATCTACGGAAGTTCGAGTTCTAGGACTCCAGACAAAAGCATAGCTTGGTGAAAACCCTTTTACATGTGTTGTAAGCTGCCTCTTGATTAATGCCTGTAGTTCTTCTAATCGTTTTTTATCTTCTTTTTGACGCTGCTTAATTTCTAAATATTCTTTACCAATTGCCTCAAATTCTGCACTGAAGTCTACAGGTTCTTTATCTAATTCATCTGCCGGGAATAACTCATTAAATAACTCATTATCAGCCCCTTGAGCATCTGGCTCTTGTAACTTAAGTACATGATTATTCCAAAAATCATCTAATTTCGGTAAAATCACTTTTGTATACAAGTCTTTATCAAAAAATATATCATATTGGAAGAACTTATTGCCTCCCGCTAAACAGCATATCCATCCTCTATGAATACCAGTTACAAACATATAATGCTGTACTTGATAATAATAACTTTCTGGAATTTCTCCATTTTCCCACTCTGTGACTAACTGTGCTCCTGCTGTTTTACACTCTAAAATACCCTGAATTTCTCCTGCTTCATTAAGAACTAAACGATCAATATTAGCTAATAAAAACGGAAATTCATTGCTTTTAAAGCTACAGTCTGTTTCATAACACTTTAAGCCAGGGTTGCGGCGCTCAAATTCGTCGGCTACAATGGGTTCTAACATGTGACCCCAATGCATTCGTTCTTTTGCAGCCTCACTAGGCTCAACATCTTCTTGAAATTGCCCAGTTTTATTAAAGTAAATCTGTAAAGCACTAGACCATTGATTAACTCCACAAATTGCGCCAACTTCAGAACCACCTACTCCTTTAGATCTTGCAGCAAGCCATGCCTCTTCATTTTCTGCTTGTGTAGCAGTAGAGGAAACACTACAAAAAGGCTTCAGCTTTTCTAAGATCGACTCTTGCATACTTACCTCCTCTTATTATACTGCATAATTTCTATTAAACCAATTACAATTACGCCTAATAGCCATATAACTGCCATTATAAGCGCTGGGCCCCATATTGCATACCAAGGCCACGAAATTACTCCTGCTAAACAGAGAAACTGTGTAATAATGCCCCAAAGTAAGCATACGCCACCGATCCCTATTCCAGAAGATTTATCTGACATTTTTCACCTCCCTAAACTTCTCATCAATCTGCGCCTTTAAATCATTTAAAACTAATAAACAAATATCTTCAAAGTTTTTCATAGGCTCTAATGGAACATTAACTTTTACACATAGCTCTTCTTCTGGCCATATTAGCCTAACTTCTAACCACTTAATATCATATATAGATAAAGCAATTACTAAATGAGGATTGCATTGTAAAAATGTTGCAAATGTATTACATTCCATGTTCCATTTCATCCTTTGTATATGGTTGTGCTTGTACAGATTTAAAGAAGGTAGCGCCAGTTGCAGTAAGCTTGTAACCAAACTTACCCTTATCTGAAGCAAGATTATTAGCAACCATAAAATGTAATAATTGTGTAATAGTATATTGATCTGTATTAGTTTGTACGCATGCTTCTCGCTCTGTAAACCAATCCATACGTAATATACCCTCTACAGCTACGTTGTGGTCCATTAATGGTACAGCTAAGAAGGCTTTACGTAAATTACTCATTCTATCTTCAGAGGTATCTGCCTTTGCAAATTCTTTCTTTGATAACTTATCATATTGTAATGCCGGAGAGTCGTACACACTCTGTAGAAAATCTACAATAAACTTTACGTGCTCTGGTTTAACAATAATCGATTCATATGTGTCATCAGTAGACGCGGTGCGGGCCGCAGCGGCAATGGATAATCGGGCTAATTTTAACCGCATATCAGAGGGCTCCGCTAATGGTACTGCGGAAGAATACTTTGTAGATAACTTAATAGCTTGACGCAGTATTTCTTGTGTTGCTTCATCTGTAATAACTATTTGCTCTGGAGAGCGCGACCAGGCCCACATAACACCTTTATTACAAATATCTGATGTATATACATGAGTAACTTCTGGCATAGTAGAATAATCTACATTGATTAGCTCTGCAGTAACTTCACCGGAAGCAACACCAACTGCAAGATCGAGTCGTCGCACATCTTCAGCTGTACCAAATAATTTAAGAATAGCTTGAACGCCATATGTTTCACTTGCAAGGGGCCGACCACTTCGTGGGTTGCTAATATAAATAGCCCGTGTTCTAGCGCTAGTTTCATCATTTACTACAGCTTTGACACGGCATATTCCAGAAGAGCGTATTTCTGAAAGACTTGCAATATCCGCTTCAGACATACCAGAAAACTCATCAACAGCTATAAGTCCCCCGTCGTTAAGAGGGAATGCACCCCATATAAGAAACCAACTATTGCCAGTCTGTTGCATGTTGTACGTAAGGCCAGTACGCTTAGAGGACTCTCCAGAAAGCATTTCCCCAAGATTATAGTGTCGCATAAGCTGTTCAACAATTGTAGATTTAGCTTGTCCTGAATCTCCAATAAGTAATACTTCGCCCCATCCACGTTTGATGAACTGCCCTTGGAAGTAGAAGTGCAAAGGCGTATGATAAATAAGATCGACAGCGGTCGAGACGGCCCGTCTATCCCAGACTCTAGTGACATTGTATTCGAGATCTGCATGTATTTCTTCAAACTTATCGCCTACACTTTGTCCAACTGAGCATTTTAATATATCTAATGCTTGCTTAACATCTCCATCAATATGAAAATCTGTAACAGCATCATGCTCAGGGTATGCTTTGTCAAATATAAAAGTTGCACGTTGATTTTTTGGATGATGATGCATATATCCAGTTAATGTATACCGCTTATTAGAACGTAGGTTTCGCCCCATGTAATAACCCATACGTACTACATGTTCTTGCTCTTTATCAAATGAAAATGAAGTATCCGCAATTGGCACCATACGAACTTCTTCAAGGTTGCCATTAGATAAAACTTCATATTGCCAACTATAACACTTAGGAGGCAACCCAAGCTCTTTTATAATTACATGACTTTGTACTTCATCTGTACACTCAATTAAACTTAATGGTACATTTGTATCTGCTTTAAAGATACGCTCTAATGGCCCTTCACTAAGTGGACAATAGTTACATGCTTTACCTTCTTTATCTTGTGACATGCATTGAGCAAACACTTTATACGGAAAAACACTACTGGTACTAGACTTCCCACTAATCATTACGGGCATCTTAATTCTTTTACCAGTGAATGCCGCATCTACAGAATGCACAAGAGTAGTTTCTATAGCATTAGAATCATCTATTTCGCCTGTATCTTCTAAAGCTGTTGTAGCTGTAACAGCATTAGAAGCGAGTAACTTAATAAAATCTTCTTTAGTTTTACCAGATACAAAGTAGTCTGTTAAGTCACCTTTTGTAGGAAACCCTTCAGGCCATTGTAAAATTTTTACATCGCATATACCGGTAAGGCGCCGGAGTAGCTTTGCAGAAGCGGTAATACCTGCTGCATCATTGTCATAACAAGCATATACTCGCTGTACATTTTTAAATAAAGGCGCCCAGCTTCTGTCCCAAGAACCTGCTCCAGCAGTACTTGTTACTGCAGGAATACCGTGAGCTTCACAAATTAACCGGTCTAGTTCACCTTCAGCCATTACAATAGCTTTTAATGGGTGCATTAAATTCTCAATACCATATAAGCGAACTTTACCAAAAGTATTACCGGTTTCATCACGATAATTAATTACTTTTTGTCGATCATCTACAGGCATTCTAGTATAAAGCCTGATATTTACAAGATTATATAACTCATCATAAATTGGAATGCTATACCGTTCACCATTCCAACCAATTTGATACTGCTTAATTATTTCTAATGTAAGGCCTCGCTCAGTGAGTAAAAAATTTAAAGTATTACCACCAGTCCGTAATAAATCATTATGCCACTTAATAGCTACTTCAGGGTCTATTACATCAGTGTATAATTCTTCACCATCTGGGCGCGACAACCCTAGAGCATCGCCAAAAAAGAACCAAGCTTCTTTAGAAGACTTTTTATACTTAGTTTTGTAGTACGTATGTATATTACCTTTAGAGTGGCATGTATTACAGTAATATACACCAGATTCCAAATTAACAGTAAAGCTAGGAGACTTATCTACGCCTCCTTCATGCAATTCTGGAAACGGGCACCGTGTCTTATATTCGGCATCTCCGTGTCTTGTGCCATCTGGTAATTCGTCTAAAAAGAATGCTTCAGCATCTACCGACTCTAGTATTTTGTTACGATATTCTGGCCATTTCAACTTGAGTCCTACCTATCATATTTAGCAATCAATTCTGCTACTCGTGCACTAGAATGGCCGTCGCATGCTGCACACGCCCATTCTTTACATGCTAAATCTTGTTGCTGCATACCTTTATCAAAAGCATCTCGCAACATATTTATAAATGCTTCTTCATTATTCTCAAGTTCTAGTAATCTTGAGCCATGATTGTAAGGATAATCTAAATATACGCCACGATTTAACTTATACTGGTCAAGGCAATCAATAGCAATTATGCTAGGCTTATTTAAAATGTATCCATCAAACAACATAGAAGAAAAATCTGTAACAAGTACATCACAATCTACAAGGTACTCCGTAGATGGCTCTGAATAAGGCACCTCAAGTACTTTATCTGTAATGACTTGTACTAATGGCTCTTCAGTAAAATAGTGACGCTTTACTACAAATACTTCATCTTTTTCTAGTAATTTATCAAGCTTTTTCCAATTAATTCTAGGCAGTGGCGCGGCATCCCAGTCATACCTAAATGTAGGCGCATAAAAGTATGCTCTACGGTACTTGCTCATAATAGTCTTTCCACCCGAGTTATTAAAGTACGCATCTGTACGAGGAAAGCCTAATGGTAGTACTTTATCTATAGATATACCAAGCTGTCGCGCCAAAATCTCTCGACTTTGCTCACTTGGTGCAATAGCAAAGTCAATTTGATCACATACTCTGTCGTCTATGAAATGTGAGGGCTCATCTAACCCATATGATTTTATACCAGGAATACCGTGCCCAATAAAGATACCCTTACATTGGGCACGGTGTGTACGAAACGTAGGAATCTCATCATAAACTAACACATTGCAATGCATGTCATCCGCAAGATAACAAAACTCAATACCCTGCTTAAATACCTTAGGGCCTGTATAAGCATCCCAAACAGCGTGTAAATTTTCAGCACGTTCTAACGGATGACGAGAGCAAAACAATGTAGTCATGATTAGAACTCATTTTCCTCGGTATCTACAACTTCTACAGTGGTCTCCATACCCTTTTGCTCATCCATGTCATAACGAATAGAAGATACTGTAGCAGCAAACTGATCAAATAGCTCTTTTGCAATTGCGCGGGTTTCTTCAGAAGTTTGACCAGCAGAACGTGGGTCAATAACAAACCAATCATTGCCATTCTTATGGCGTTCTACTGAGGCAAGGATATACCCAAAGTTCCAGATGTTTTGCCTGGTAACTTTAGCCATGCTATACATCTTTTTACCTTCAGCCATATTAGTCTTAGAAAAGCTAAGAATAATTGGCATGTATTCATCCTCAAAGAAACCTAAGAAGTTGATATACTTTGTACAAACAGGAATAGCTTCACGGCCACGCTTAGTATTATCAAACTCACATTTACGACATTGCGCGCAATATAAAATACTACCATCTTCATATTGGCCAGTCTTACCATCAGCAGATCGACAAATAATTCCACCGCCATCTGCACGGTCACGCCAATACACATTATTATTAAATTTGCATACTGGCACAAATACACGGTCAGTTAAAACATCGCCAGTAAGCGAGTTAAAAACATCTCCAATCTTTACTGAGCCATCTTTTACTTCTGGACTTAATGCTTGCGCGACTTTAATCCGCGGAATAATCAAATCATCTGCGTCATCTTCCCCAAAGCCCATGGGAGTACCTACTTGCGTCGATAGACTTGTCTCTTCCTTTACTGCTAACTCGTTGTCCATTTTTTCCTTCTTTCTACTCACTGCCAAGAGCCCTATGCTCTAGACGACTAATATAATTATATCACAAAGTGCTTTTCGAGAATCAAAGATTTATCATAGACCGCCACTGTGCCGCTTCATAGTTCTCTACGCATAAATTAGCAGCAGCGTCAGCAGTAATATTCATTGCAGCGAATTTTTGTAAAAGGGGCAAATCCGGCTTAAAGCCATTATTGGTTTCTGAAAGAACTAGTGCATGAGCAAGCTTCTCTTCTTTAATAACTCTATTTTCTTTAGCCCATGTATATAAAGCATATCCAGAAGTATCTGCGTACATTAAGTCATGGTACTTCTTAATACCTACAGATAGTAAATGGCCTTTAATATGAAACATAGTTACAAAGTCTTTTACTTGTGTATATAAAAGCCAAATTTGCTCCCATAAATCTTGATTCTTTACTGGAGTTCCTTCAGCGGTTAACCAACCTGTAGCTAACCACCGTGCTACCCACTCTTTAGTGATAGTGTTAAAAATATACTCTGAATCTGTGATAATCACAGTATCTGTAGGGCTACCTATGGTGTTTTCTAGTGCAAGTAATAGTCCATATAATTCACCACGTTGAGATGTCGACTTTTCTTCATGCGTAGTTAATATAAAGCTTTGCTCTATATCATCTTCAATAAGTATAAAACAAGCGCCTGCTGCTATACAATCAGGACTGCCGTTGCGCCGGCACGCTCCATCAATTGCAATTGTTTTCATTTATTAGCCTCATTCCATCTAGCAATCACATCTTCTTTAGACGTACCAAAGAAAACATATACGCTATCACAAGCATTTTTGTTGCACATAATGAACCACATATTAGCCCGCCAAGGCTGTACTTTTGGAATTTCATTACAATACTTACATGGGCGTATTTGTTGCATATCAAATTACCTTTCTTAGTTTGTGTAGTTTCGTTACAAGTTTAATATTCGACTAAGTAAGGTACTTAATAGGGTACGTCTCACACACTTTCTACTCAAAGAATGCTTTATGGCTATCTATTTCAATCCATCTCTTAAATATAGGACAATTTAGTGACACAAGGCCTTGCTTATTAGAGGATTCTCCAAATGATTCAATCTCAAATAACATGCCTTGGTACTTATCTTGATTTTGCCAAATTTCCCACCGTTGAGCATCAGTAAACCCACTGCCTACCTGTAGATAATTATCTTTATATAACGCTAAGATAGACCCAAGCATTCCTTCATATTTATTGGCACCTTCTACAAACCCTTCAGCACGAAGCCTATAGCTAATAGTCTTTTTCATTTTTACTAAGTCTTTAGTGCGCTTTGAAACATAACTTGCTGAAGGAGCATTAAGCATAACGCCTTCTCGCCCTTGCGCCCATAAGTCTGAAACAATCGGCTCAATATCCTCCATAGTGTGCACAATAGCTAGGATAGGGACAGACCGAATTAAATCAAACTGCGCCCCAGTATCTCTGCTGGCCATATACAACGGCCACTCATCGGGAGACTCTAATAGCTGTGCGCCTGACTCATCTTGTAAAGTAGCGGCTAATAAAATCTTTCGCATTTTACTAGGAGCAGTAACACTGTGTGATAAAAACTCATTAACCGGTACCATATCAAAGATATTGAATGTTAAACCCGTTTTCTTACCTTTACGGTTAGCTAAAGAATTTGTGACTTGACGTTGCGCAATACTATCTACAAAGGTGCCTTTCGCTAAAAGCTCACCATCATACACATAATTATCAGGAAGGGCTTCGGCTTCTTTTTCAAGTTCTACAAGGCCTTCATCTAAATGACCAGATCGTGAGTAAAACTTAATCTGCCCATTTTGTTTAACCATAATTCGACGGACACCGTCTAATTTTTCTGTTACAATATAAGGCCATTTTGGCGCTTTAATTTTATCAATCGGCGTACCTAGCATGCAGCTAATTTTAGGAATAAAATCATCGCCAAATACTTTATTAAGAGTGGTAACGCTTACACCAATCTGTAAATCTTGCGTAATGATTCCACGTGCTAACCAGCGCTCTTCAGGTGTAGAAAAGTGATGCATCCATGTATTAGCAATGCCACACGTTTCTTTATCTCCAGTAGGATGGTTAATTAAATATTCAATCATTTCTGACGCATCCATTACTACAGGATAATTAGTATATAACGGAGCGTTATCTAGCTTAGCATCAGAAATACATGTGCGAAAATAGGGATTGTAGATAAACTTTAAAATTTCACGAGCTTCTCGTGTAATACATTGCGTCCGTAGAATATCTTGCTTTTCAAGAGTACTACTGGTATTTCTAATCTCCAGTAGACTTAGGGCGGTATCCAGCATCTAATAACTCCCGTCTAATAAGATTCTTAACTTGACTGATTACTTGTGATGCATAAGACTGACTACACCCTACCTCTTGTGCAATTGCTGTGGCACTCATTATGCTTCCAATCCAAAGTACCGCGATTTCTCGCTTCTTACCAGAAAGCTTCTTTAATGCTTCATCTACTGCTTCTTGCACCATAAGATAAACAACAGGTACCTCTGGAGGATCTAGTGGGTCTAATACACCAACATCATACTGTAAATCTTCTAAGAAACATTCATTATCTAACACCTCCTTTTGCGCTCTATACATATCCCAAATAGCATTACGAATACACGTAACTGCATACGTACTAAACTTTGTGCCTTTAGTTTCATCAAAAGTTTGTATAGCCCGCCATAATGCTTCATAACCTATAGAGATAGCTTCATCAGAATGCTTGCAATTTAATAAGTCTAAGGTGTAGTAAATCAGGCCTTCATTTTTAACAATTAGTTTATCAATAGTATCTTGCTTCATCGCACAGGTCCTCTATATCTGCAATTGTTCTACATATTCCTGCGACTCCGCCATACGCCTGTACTTTTTCAATGAAATCAATTTGATGAGAAGATGGCTTACCATCCTTATCTTTTAATTCTGCGCATACTAATCGACCTTGCACTAAAATAAATAAATCAGAGTACCCTCGATGGTACCCATCTGTGATACGAATTGGAAAGTACCCTTGATCATAGCACCATTTTATAGCATCCTTTAAAAGGGATGCTTCATCATCGTATTCTTTCATTTTATCTTTGAAAGAAAGTTCTTCTACAAATAACGACTCAATCATAATTATCCGCCTTTAAATGATTTAATATTGCATAACTCGCCTCTTGCTTACCCATTAAAACGTCTCTATACAACGGTACGTCTACAGAACCCTTAGCCAACATAATGTAATAAATACATTTATTTGGTTGAATAGAAATATCTCCATAGATTCTATCCATCGACTGTTTAAAGAGCTCATAACTCCAATTCAAGCTAAAGTAGATGCATATATGACAATTTGTCAAAGTCAAACCTTTATCCGCGGAGGCCGGATTGGCAATTAGATACTGAACTTCTTTATTCTTAAAAGCTCGAATATTTTGTACTTTTTCTGCTGCTGAGATTTCTCCATTAACAATTACGCATCTAGTTTGTAATAATTGTTTAATAATATCAAACTCTAACCGATAATTTGCCCATATGATAACTTGTTCGTTACCAATGTTTGCTAATAAGTCCATAAGAGCATTAAACCTATACATCGATAAAATATAATACTCTTGTTCTGTAGCTTCTTCACCATGCTTTTTAGCTAATTGGTTAGTAAAAGCTCCTTCAGTATTCATAATAAAACCAGATGAAATCTGATTCAGCTTGTTAAGCTTCGTTGCAGCACTGGGAGCCAGCACCGCAACGTCCCCTAGCTTAACAGCCAAATCAGATTTCATCTGCTTATAATAGTCTTTTACATCAGGAGGCATTGTAAGTGGATACTCAATAAAAGATCGCCCTGGTGTATGTAACACATCCTCTTTATCTGTATAGATAGCATAATGTGATATAAGCTCTTCAAGTTCTTCTTGCATATCCGGGCGTAAAATAAGTTGCTCAAAGCGTACATCACGAGCTAAATTAATAAAGTACTTATTTTTAAACTGCGCAAATGACTGTTGAATGCCGTAATAATCAATTGATTGAATTTGGCGGTAGTACTCATGAGCACCATTTGGCGCAGGAGTGCCGCTGAGCAAGTACAGTCTATCGCACGTTCTACTAAAATCTACAATAGCTTTAGAAAACTTGCTGCTCTTATTTTTCATAGATGATGATTCATCAATAATAACTCGCGTAATATCCTCAAAGTACTCCCGGTAATTTACAAAGCTTTCCGTATTTATCAAGTATACGTTAGCTTCTGTCATAATCTTATCAATACGCTTTTGCTTTGTAGATGCATGACAAATACTAATCTTTATATCCGGTGTGAACTTTGCAAAATCTTCTCCCCAAGCAAGCTCCAATAAAGTTAATGGCGCTATAACCAGCCATTTATGATCGGGATGCTGCATTAAATCATCATGTATTATTGCGATACTTGTAGGAGTCTTACCTGTACGCGTATCATAGTAAAAAGCAAACTTAGGATATATCTGTGCTATTTCACGAGCAAGCTCTTGATGAGGTCGTAGCGTCAGAGAAGGAGAAATACGAGCATCGTTTCGTGGCCCTGTTAACCGTAAGAAGTTATACTGTTGACGTTTTTCTACGACCTCATCAAGAGCTGCTTTTACAGGCTCCGGTAATTTTGAAATATCTTTTCTAAAAATCTGCAGTACCTCAGGCAGCTTGTGCCTGCTAAAATAGCAAATCGTACGCGATCGATTAAAATGAAACGGCTCTAAATATAGCATATCTTCAGGCCATAATTCACCCTGAGATTCTACTTTAATACAGTCTTTTTTAAGAGTCATCTTCATCGAAAAGACCTACCGGTGCATTGACTTCTTCAAATAATGTAGTACCGCGGCGCTTTGCTAATTCTTTTGCAACACGATTGACTCTCCGTGTTGCTTCTACTAATTTTGCTTCATCGCCGCGTGCCTGCGCTTTATATAAAACTGATCGAGCATTTATCAACTCTCGCTTTAACTGCCCCTCAGTTAATTGGTCTAATGGCGTATTAGCTAATTTAGCAACCGACACTTTAGGCACAGAAGGCGCTTCAACATCAATAACAAAACGATCTCCGGCATGTAAACCGTGAGGAACTTCAACCTCTATTTTAAATTTCTTACCCATAATACTTATTATACCACAAAGAAAAACCGTTGTAAATACAGAGGTTAAGGGAAACTTCAAAATATTTACAACGGATTTTTTAGATACTTAAGAAATTGTTGTATACAATATAGGTACCCATCCAGTATACTTTAAGTCATTTCTAGTTAAATATAATGTGCTTTGCCAACCACCAGGTATTTGCCCAAATGTTCCATCAGTAGTAATTTCAAATAGATAATATTCATTTGTCATTTTATTTATATAGTCATAAAATAAACTGCTTTCATCAATAGTATGGTATCTATATTGGTGCCTCCAACCTGATGAAGAAGCTGTTTGACCTAAAGAAGGACTACATAAATGTACTTGTATAGTACCGCTTTTTATATTTGTACCTGTACTTAAATCAAAAGTAGCTCCTGTTTGTGTGTATTTAATCATTTGAGTAGTAGTATCTCTAGTAGCAGTAGCTCCTGAGTAGCTAGTACCAATAAAAAATGACGCTGGAGAATCTTTTAAATCATAGTATGGCTTTGCTACTGATGTATGCGCCTCTCTAATGATACTTTGATCATATACTTGTACAAAAGGCATAACCCCTACTGATACTTTTAAAGTATTGTATAAATCTAGACTTTCATCTTGAATAAATAGTGATTTTCCAAGAAAGATAGAAGCAGGCCATCCAGTAGGAAGCATATCCAGTAATGGTTGAATAGAATAACTTGAAGAACTATCATTTACATGTGTAATTATAGATGGCGCTATACTTCTACAGTTTCGAGCAGAAAATCCTGTCCTACTAGATAAATAGTAATCAAAGTATTGCCTACCGCTATATAATCCCGCAGATGGATACGTCTCATACATATTACCATGTGCCCAAAGACCGTGATATAATCCAGAAGACTTGGTTGTTGTAGCCGCTGTAGAAACAATATTATTTAAACAAACACTGCCTTCCATACCAGCGTTACTGCCTGTTAAAATATTTTGTAATGAATCAGCAGATAAAGATAATGCACTACCTGCCCACGCAGTAACTGTATTATCATATAAGTACGCCGGATATGATGTTAATGAGGTTACATTAAAAGAAACCCAAATATACCCAGTATATACGTTATAAGAATCATCCGTAGATCCGCTCGCTGGTTTATATGTGCTCAAAGAAAGACCAAAAGCAAGATTATTTTTACTGCTACTATTCATGGTACATGCACAAACATAATAAAGAGCAGATACTCTTATTCTATCATAGTAGAACCCCTCAGTTAAAATACTTGGCATTTGTACTTGAATAGTATCAATAGTAGAAGCAGAAGGTAAGCTATTACTAGATATATTAAGAGTAGTACCTACCTTAGGATACGCGCAAATATACAAAGCAGATTCAGTAATGTAGAATACTGTAAAGCCAATAATACGGTCCATAAATAAGGCGCTATAAGGCGATAAAGAATCCCCGACAGAACGATTATAATTTAAAATTTCCCCTTGTAACCCACATAATGTAACATCAAAGTCTTTAACATTAGTTGCAATAGTAAAAAGTGTTACTCCAGAACTAGTGCAACAATATAAAGTACCAGTAGTACTTAGAATAATAAGCACCTCTACCCCAGATTGCGCTGTGCATAATTCAGGATTCCATATATTTTTAGTTTCTGTCACAAAAACTTTACGAACTTTAGCAACTGAATATGACACTGAGAGAACCTCATAAGTAGGCGTTGTAAGCTGTAATGCCTCTGTGTATGCATCAGGCTCAATTTTACACAATCGATTATGAATAAATCCAGACCTAACCGGTAATGTATAATGTATCTCTGAAGGCATCGCTGAAGGTTTCTCATAATATGGCGTAAATGATAAGTTATTAAAATCTATAGTATATGCTGTTGAAATATTCTCATGATCATTTGCATAAAATTCTAAAGAACGTAATGGCCCAGTTGCACTGATATATGTATGCCCAAAATCTATAAACGCATACTGCGAGACTAAAATTTGCTCAATATTATTTACAGAAACAGTAAGCTTTAATGATATGTTTTGTCTAACATCTACTGGATAAGCATCTTCTACAAACAGTAAAGATTGTAGGGATACTTCATGCATCTGGTATAAAACTATACTTTCTGAATTCAAATACTTTTCAACTAAGAGCCTATCGCCAAAATATAACCTAATAATATAGTCTGTATTATGTGGCGTCTTCCTACTAAACGCCACTGTCGCTGAAATATCTATGCGATTAGACTGCCGCGTAGAACTATACTGTCCTATAGTCTCTCTTGATTCTTTATATTGTGCAAGAGTAGGAGATAATGCAACGTCTAATGTTGCTACGGTAGTTTCTCCCCGTAAAATAATGTCATAAACACTTTTACCATGAATTAATGGGGTGCTTCTAAAAGTGGAGTACGTAGGTTTAAGAGCTTCAATAGAAGAGCCAGGAGTACTTGCATTTATCTCTGCAACTTGTTCAAAGTTAAAAGAAATTCCATCAATACTTATATTTGCTTCTCTTGCTACTACTCTAAAATATAACCTAATAACTGAGATAGAAGGAAGCTCTATATCAATAACAGTATTATTCTTATATTCTACACAATATGCAAAAGAAGGCTCTTCTTGATTATCAAACATGTATAAAACTACATACGCCTTACCTGTACATGAAGTCATAGTAAGGCGTGCTTTATTGCCAATTTGTGCCAATTTACCAAAGCTATATGTATAAGACAAGTATGTTCCAGAAGTGGGAAAAGTAGCTATTGTATTATTGATAGAAATACTGCTTGATGATTTAGTCCAAGAGCGAAAAGAAGGTAAAATGTTAGATGAATAAGCCATTAGTCCTCCTGAAGCAATAGATGCTGCAAAGTAAGCATCGTTTTTACTCCACCAGTGTAATTAAATTGCACATCAATAATTACATAATCTGCATCAATACTATATAAATTACTTGTAATATGCACTATAATACCCGGCCATAAAGCACCACAACCACGTAAAGTTAGTCGTATAATACTATATGTAATGTCAAAGAATTCTTCAAGTGTTGATTGAATTATACTAGCGTATGCCTCAGACTGAATATACCCATTATTGATTTCATATGGTACTTGGCCAGTATAAGTACTAGGAATAAGAGTTTCGCCAGAAACTACTCTGCCTATAGTTTTAAAAAATCGGTAATGCTGTGTCGATGCGCCTTGAATACCTAAAATATTATAAGAGTAATAATACCAATATGCAGAAGTACTGCTGAAAGACCCATATGTATATAATACATCAAAAACTTTTGGTGCATTAAATGAAAGAAATTGGCCACTAGTCAAATCAATGTCTTCTAAAGATATAAGCTCTCTAACTTCTAAATAAGGGGGTGTATATTTAATTAGCGCAGAATCATATGTAGCAGCGGAAGATTGCTTAATATCGTAGCTTTCTACATCGTCATCAGTAATAATAATATCTGAGGTATATGCTCCATTATATCCGCAGTGAATTAAACTACCATCTGGCCCAAAATATAGCCAGGACATACATGCCTCTGTTAATTCTCGCACAGTTTCAGACATAGTATCTAAGTAAAAAGAATACAGTAGTGTATCAGTAGTTGCCTCATATGTAACATCTGTAGATAATGGACGATATAAAGCAAATAGCGTCTCTGCAAAAGTTAATAGATCTTGTGATGTTGCTGGAGCAAGGCCATCTACTCTGTTATCTAATGTTAGCATATCTTGCATGGCATCCTGAACATCAATTGTAGCAGTATGTGAAATAGTATCATATGACCATTCTTGTGCATAAAATTTACCGTAAGGCTGCTGTAGAGCTTCTAGCTCATTAATAGAAATATTTTGAACAGTATATTCTTCAGGAAGAGTTATAGCATAAATATGCCTTTCAAACCAAGAACCCGGAACTATAAAAGACTCTATGAACTCTTCGCTTGTACTAGCCAAAGTATACTCATATGTTAACCTATAATGATTATTTGGAAGTAAATATGTATCATCAATAGAAATAACTGTTGCCCATATAGTATTTCCTAAATACTCAACCTCTATAGGCTGCTCAAAAGAAGAGACAATATTTGAGCCATATAAAGAGCTGGCATCAAGCTGTGGATATAAGCAAAGATATAATGTAATTGGAACGTTTACTACCAGCTTATCATTCAAGACAGGATTATATATCTGATCATAATCAATAATCTCAATTGTACCCTCAGCGGGTACTGGAACTCCAAAAAGAATATTTGTACTGTCAAATGCTGAGACACTAAAAGATATAGACACTATTTTATCATCTACAATCGTTTCTGTGCCAGATTCAAATTCTAAATCAATAAGCATAAATGGCTCAATAGAAGGTTGCGACCATTCATCCCAATGTGTAGTAATTGCCGTCATGTACTACCTCTCAATTAAATTAAAATTGACGTCTTTCCAAATCCAGGTAGACTCAGCCCCAGAGCCTCTACCCGTACGGTGTAATGTTTTCGGCATTTCACCTACGTACATATACCTAGAGAATGCCACCCCATCTAGCGTATACCAAACATGATGAAATAATGGTGGGTTGCTTAAAATATCATATATAACCTTCAGATCAGCACCAGAAATCGCTGGATATTGAAAAAATAACTTATGTTTGACAGATAAAATTTGGCCATACATATTACCAGCAGCACTACGGCTCATATCTGTAACTAAATAAGTAGACTCTTTAAATGTGGATTGGTCCGGAGATTTAATTTTTACTCCATCAATATAAATATTTACTCGTCCCATTATCTAGTCCTACTCCGTTCGGAATTAATAACGTCCAACTTTTTCTGTAATTCACGAAGACCCTGTTTATCTGCAATTAACGTACCAACATACATAATTGGCCTAGAAGCATCGTCATTAGTGCTTTGCGCAACATATGGGTTAACCATTTCTTGCGCAGTTGCTTGAGTAGATTGTGAACCTTGTGGTACAATAGTAGGTACACTTGCACGTGTAGTAGTTAAAGTCGGTGTACCCATTGCTTGACTAACAGCTGGCGCATAGGTCCTAACAGTAGTAAGCACATCCGCGAAGCCCTCATTTAAGCCTTTTAATAAGCCACTCATAATCCAAAGGCCATTATCTACCAGCAGTTGACGGTCGTATTGCTCTGGGCCTTTGTTATTTTTAATCCAAGTAGCCATACTACGTACTACTTGAACAGTATGATTATTAAAGTAGTCTACCATGCCTTCTTGCAAGCCATAAACAATCCACTGACCTGCGTTATATAACCAATTTTTACAGTAATCAGACTTGAAAACCCCAGTAATATATGACTTGAGATTATTAACTGTAGTCTTTAAATAGCTAACCATTGTAGCATTTTGTAAACCAAGGCGAAGGCCATTTATAATATTTTGACCTGCACGGCTTAGCCAATTTTCTGTGCCAGTAAAAGAATTTTTAATACGAGTACCTACATTTTGTATGCCCGTAAGAACATTATTACCTCCTGTAGAAATGCCGCTCTTTAAACCATTCATAACACGTTGACCAGCAGCAGTAAGCCAATTATCTGCGTTAGAAAACTTGTCTTTTGTCTGCGTTTGAACATTGGCTACTGTCTTTTGTGCTTCTGCATTACCGGTTTTAACACCAGTATGGAAGCTATTCATAACGTTATTGCCGATAGCAATAAATGATGACTTATATTGTGCATATTTTGCTTTAAATGACTCATCAAATGCAGGAATTACTTTTTTAACGTCTAACTGAAGTTCACTATTTGTAGTTTTAACCCCAGACCTAAACATACTTATTATATTGCTACCCAGTGTAGTAAAGGAATCTTTAGTAGTATTATAGGCAGACGACATATTTGTCTGCATAGTAGGAATAAGTTCTTTAGAACTCTTATATATTTCAGGCTCTTCTGATTGAGCGCCCTTTTTAAACATTCCAAGAAGATTACTGCCTATAGTCTGAAATACTCCCTTCTTAGAATTATACCCTTCTTGTAAAGTATCAGCTGTGTCAGGAACAACTTCTTCTACTTCAAGTTGAACGTCATCATTACCCTCAGTAATACCTCCAGTAAACATGGCCATAATAGAATCAGCAATAGCTTTAAAATGCTCTTTAAACAGTTCATATTTTTCTTGAAGAGCGGCGTCTACTGTTGGCACTGTTTCAGATGCTTCAGCCTCTACATCTTCATTACCTTCTTCGAGCCCACCAGTAAATGCCGCCATAATCTTCTTAGCAATTAATTCAAAGAAGCTACGCATCTCCTCATATTTTGCCTGTAGCTCACCATTTACTGTGGAGGGTAACACATTATTAAGAAAACCTGTAATGTTATCTAAGCCTTCTTGTAAACCTACCTTCATACCACTCATAGTGGTAGTACCAGTATCATACATATAAGTATATCCAGGAACCGATATGGACTGGCTCATATTTCTAATATATGTTGGACTAGTATCTTCCCACCAATTGCATATATCTTCCCACGCACCTACAATTAATCCAAAAATACCGCCTACAAGAGCGCCAATTGCAGTACCGATGCCAGGAAGAATCGCTGTGCCAATTGCCGCACCTGTAAGAGCGTTACTAAGTGTACTATCTAAAATACTAACTATATGAGCGCCCTCAGTATCGCCATTTGCTATCATATCTTCTTCTATAGATTCAAAGATAAATCCAGAAATAAGACTACCTATTGCAGCGGCCCAACTACCTCTCTTCACACTCTTAGATACTGTTTTACCGAATTTAGGAAGAATTTTTTCAGTTAATAATACAGAAAAGCCAGAAGCGGCTGTTGTAATTGTATTACCCCAGTTACCGGTTTCTAAACTAATTTCAAAATCTTCAAATAACGCGCCTATAATTGCGCCAGATCCAAATCCTTTCCAAGATTTAGTAGCGATACCAGAGCCAATAGCAGACGCAAGAATTGGCCCAAGCTTATCAACTATATTAGCCGCCTCAGAATACCCATTATCATCAAGCCAAGTAGCTATTTCATCAAAAATCATCTCACCAATAATAGTAAGACCCATATCTTTAATGCTAGTCTTCATAAAGTTTTTAATATTTTTAGGTGTAAAAACTTTTTTCAGAGAACTAGTAAAAGACTCAAATAAACTTTTTGCGCCATCTTTGGTAAATATAGATTTAATGCTGGCCCCAATATCAGAAATTGTTATTGTTTTAGCAGCAGTTTTTGTAAAATTCTCTCCAAACTCTTTGCCAGCGGTCTCTCCAAGCTTAGCTTTCTTTGTTGAATCAGAGATAGCTTTTTTAATTTTTTCTGGAATTTTTAATTTTTTAATTTCATCTGGAGTTAATTCATCTGCTAAGCCTTTTTCAATGGCCTCTGCAAGAGATTTGCCTTCTTTTTCCCAAGTAGCGGTGCCTTTACGTAAGCCCTTTAAAAAGCTTTTTACTTCTTTAGAACCCGCTTTAGATAAATTATCCCCTAATGTTTCTACAAATGTTTTTGCCAATGTTTTTGCCGGAGTACCAATTAAAGCATCAGTAATACCTTTTAATATATACTCACCAATTTTATACCAAGGTTGTTCCGCAAACCAATCAAATAAAGAATTAATGTCTGGAATAAGATCATGCCAGTCAATCGCTTCTTCTGCCTCTGGCATATAGTCACTTAAATCTCCAGTGTCAATATCAGAAGCATCTGTATCAGTATCATATGAGGGTGAATAGCTACTGGAAGTGTCATTTAAACGAAATACTTCATCAAAAGATAACAAATCTTTTTGCTTTTTCTTAGCACTATCTAACGCATCATTTGCATCATCTAATTCATCATTTGTATCTTCTAACCGGTTATTAAATTTATCTAAATCGCCGGTGCCCATACTAATACCCTCAAAAATTTTAGAAGTATCAATACCACTAAAATCTGCAAGGGAGTCTGTAGTATACCCTAAAATAGAGCGTAAACCAACAATAACGCTAATTAATGTAACAATTAATGAAATAATAGTAACAATAGGATTAGCTTTAAGTGTACTAGTAAAATACTTAAAAGCATTTCCTGCTGCAACAGATGCAGAAGCACCTTGGCGCATGCTATATGAGAATAAAAGCATAGCATTACGTGCAGCCGAAGCAGTAGTAACTATACGCCCAAAAGTATGCGTCAAAACATTTAGCAAACCATTAAGTAAGCTAGTAAAACTACCTACAATCTTTATTATTGCTAATGTAGTTAAAGCAGCCTGTAGAATACGTACAGCAGTAGCATTTTGTAATAATGTATTTAATAATGCGGCAAATATTTGAAGAACCGGCAATAATATTTGGCTCATCAAAGAAATAACAGTAATAACCGATTCACCATACATAGCAAAAATCTTTAAAGCAGGCACAAGTAACTGATAAATAGTATTACCTACCATTGAAAGAATTGCTACGAATTGCTGAAGTCTATTTAAAGTATCTGCACCAAAAGTTTCTTCTATTGCAGCTTTTAAGTCTAGCTTTGCAAAAGTTTCTTGGAACTTATTGATCTGCTCTTGAATACCAAGAAGTACTCTTTGCATAGTTTTATATGATGGAGTATAAATTGCAGAAGTTACCGATAAAAGAACATCTTTTAAGTTGCCAATAATACCGCGCATAGTCATATTAGCGGCAGTCATTGCTCCAGCATATTTATCATTTAAAACATCAATAATAGTGTTAATTGCATCTGCTGCACTAATATTAGCACTTGCTAAATTATCCGCATCAACCCCTAAACGTTCATAAACTGCTTTAACATTAAGGCCTGCTTCTGCTAATTGGCGCATCTCTTCTGCAGTTAACTTGCCTTTAGCATAAATTTGACCAATTGCACGAGATACAGTACTAAAAGTTTGAGAATCACCAGTGACAGCTGCAAGATTACCAATACCCTGCATAACAAACATTAGATTCTTAGCTTCAATACCATATGCAGCTAATTGCCTAGCAGCTTTTTCAATATCAGTAAAATCAAATGGCGATTTAGAAGCGTACTGCTGAAGAACATAAACAAACTCTTCACCTAATGATGCATCCTGAAAAAGATTGCTAAAGGTAACTTTAGCGTAATCTAATGCATCTGTATATTCATATACAGCGGAACATAAATTTTTAAATAACTGAATACCTTGATAAAATGTTTGTGCAAGAACAATACCTTGTACAATTTGAGTAAAGTCTCGGCTCATACCTTGCAAAGTTTTTTGCATAGGTTCAAAGTATTTACCATCCCCTATTTTATTAAGCCTATTAGCAAATTGTGTAGCTTTATTTTGCGCTTGATTAAGGCTATCGGTAAATTTCTCTATTCTAGCTTCTACATCTACTGATAATGTTCCAACTTGTGCCATTATAATCCTATCTGATCTATATATCCAGTTATTTGTTGCGACTGATCAGAAGGTACTCCCCACTTCTTACGTTCTAACTCAACATGCATAGATACTAATGTATCCCACTTTCTAGGTGTTAACTGCCATACTTCTGGCTCTGAGTATCCTAGCCAATTCATACCAGTGTATAAGATAAAAGGCCAATCCCAGGAATCTTTAGGATTGACCTTATCTGTAAAATTTACCACTGCTGAATCGGCCCCGGCAGGTTTTTTGCATCATCTACCGGCATAGCCTCTTCTAAATAGTCCATAACAGAGGACATTAAATCACTTAGATTATTTAAGTTAATAACGCGGCCTATTTCACGCTCTGTAATCTCTTCGGTACCATTATTTAATAGGCACCAAAGCAAATAACGAATAGCAGAAACATTGCCCTCTTGAACTTTATTAAAAGCTGCTTCGACTGTTCCATACTTATTTTCTAAGTCGGCCATAGCATTGAGCGAGAAACTAATCTCCCGCTCAATGCCGTCACCGAGGTCAATCGTATGCTTATCGGGATGCACCGATTTCACGTTAGACATCATAACCTCCATATAACGAATTTTTTACGAAGTACCAAGCGTAGGCATAACCACTGCATTAAACCATGCATTCATAGTTGCAGCAGTAGCGGCCTGATCCTCCTCATCCATCTCATACTTCCACGGACGAATCTTCTTAGTCCCAGACGTATATTCATACATAAGCTTAACAAAATTGCCCGTGATAGTCTCAGACTGCCAATTGATGCTATCGCCCTTAGTTTCATTGTTGTCCTCAGGGTCACTGAACTTACCCTTATACAACCAAACAAACCGGTACTTACCATTGGACTTCAGAGACTTAAAGCCGATAGCTACCCACGGTGGAACATCAGTGTCAGAAGAGACCAAACCACCCTTAGTATCTACAGTCTTACCAAGCAGCGTTGCTTTATCCGACGTAGATAAGGCATTCTTCTGAATCTCAACTTCAATCTGACCAATCGTGGCAGCAGTCTCACCAGGGCCATCGTCATAAAACAATGTATCAATACTAGCATTTGGATTGATATTTGCCGACATCAGGCCTGGAGCACTGATAGGCGTTGCGTATGTCGGCGGAGTCGTCAAAGTCTCTTCCGTCGTCATAATTGCGTAATGAAAATTGCTAACGCCAATACGAGTATATGCCATATTTACCTCCTTAAGAATCTCTAGATGTGGTTACTCCAATATTAAAACCAAATAATACTCGGTTGCGTTCATCCTCATCAATTTTGAAGGGAGTCTGGCGGATAGACACTTGAGTAAATCGATTATTAAAATCAATTCGCCCCGTCTCATCTAGACTTGTGACGAGAAAATCATGCACCCTTTCTATGTCGGTTTTAACCAAAGTAGTAGAAACATTTCTACACACTATTTGTACACTGCGATGAACGGCATCTTCATAAGGTACTTCAGGTAACCCAGTATACTCATAAACTACAAGGCACCTATCCGGCGTATCAGGCATCTTATCCCAAAATAAATCCGTACCTAATGCGGTATATAATTGCTGAGTTGCAAACTCAGTTAATATGTCTTCAAGAAGTAGACTCATGACCAATGTTTCTTTTCTTCTTTTTCCTTACGCTTACGCTTACGCTTTTCTTTTGCTTCATCCAACATAGCTTGAATAAATTCATCTAAAGCTGTTTCATGTGCTAAATCACTAATAAACTTATGTGTTTCTTTTTTATTTGGTGTTGTACGACTTTCTTTAACACGTTTAGTAGTACTCACTTTTTTAGTAGAAGGCTTAACAGCTGCTTTAACTGAATGTCGGGTGATTTCTTTTGTACGTATTCCCTGCGTAGTTTTCTTAGTAGTTTTACCTTTTACACCATGTCGGTACTGTTTGTCAGATTGCTTATAATAATCATGATTTAAAAACCACTTACCACCACGAAAATATATCATTCCATGTGGAACTGGAAATGGAAGAATCTTACCTTCAACTTGCTCAGTAAAACTTTCTTGCATTCTACCCGCAATTAGCATTTGCCAGGCTTCATCTTTACTTATACTATCATCTACTTCAGCTATAAAATTATTAGACAAATACTTACGTACTTCTTTACCTGTGTATGTTTCAAGCTCATCTTCGTGCATTAATAATGCAGTTTCAAAAAACTTAGGCTGTCCATTTTGATACCGCCTAAATGTTTCATGTACAGTCCCAGCATAAGCACTGGCAGGAATACCAGTACGTCGATTAATAGGGTTACGCTGACCTATACCATAGCCAAGTCTTGCTTTATACCCCTGCTTTTTCGAACCTGTAATTTTATAATCAGCGCTATTCGCTAATGCACCGGTATCTATAGGGACTAATAATGTAGAATCATATAGAACAGCTTCACAAAATTCAGCGAGGCCTTTTTTCGTACTCCCAGCAACGCCACGACCAGCAATAGATACATTCTTCTTAAAAGATTGCAAGCTAGAAGCATGTACTTGCATCTTTACAGAAATCATTATAAATAAACCACCTTAATACTACTGGTCCCAGTATTACCATCCATATAATTAGTAATTTTGATAATATCCTTTTCTTCGCCATCTACAATGATCTTATCTAAATTACTAATAGTATAAACAGATGGATCAAAATACAACTGAGTAGAACTTACAACATCATCTCCAGTTGCGTCTGTAATAGCCTCAACTTCACCTACAAAATACCCAAGCATATCTACGGGGTTTGAAAAACTCTTATCTGCAGCAGCATTATATCCTATAAATTGCTTTACTTGGAAAGGGCAAGTCATCCAAGATTTTAGGCTATCAAACAAAACGGGCCTCCTTAGACTTAGGAGGGTTATCGTGCATGCCTTTAAAAAACATTTTGGGAGCTTGGTACTTTGGTAAAGATAGCCCTTTTACTGTTAGCTTTGCTTTAAGTTCTTCTGCCCGAGCTCTAAAGTAATTTAGCCTAGATGTAGGATCTTCTAACTGAGGGCCTAAAGACCTCTTTATACCATATGCAAATTTAGTTGCTGCTTGTAAAAATGCTTGATATTGCAGCATATCTTCATTATCACCATAAGTGTCAATAAGATACTGTAACTCTTCATCAGAGAAAAGAGGGTGCTCAACGTCTGTATCCATTAGCAGAAAGCGCAGATTGTCAATATCAGAAGCAGACGGATCACCTGAGTATGATACTGTCATATTGTCTCTTTTCTCTGATGGAGAATTAAAATATCCCCTTGTAAAACTCCGTAGAAAGCATTCCCTAGTGCCTTATAGCATAGATACTAGGGAATGTTTCACACACTTATTACACAGCATACTTTACCAAGTATCTTCTTCTACTGAAGGCTCTTCTACAAAACTAGAATCTTCATAACTTTCAGGGACAACCTCTACAGAAGCGTCAAACTTAATAAGCATGTCAGATAAATCAATGCCATGACGATTTTTAAAGAATTCTATCCATTCAGGTAAATTTGCTTCATTGACATCTACAATGTGCTTTTGCTGTACCCTAGATCGAAAAGCTTTAACAGAGGTAGGGTCTACAATAGACCCTACCCCAAATACACCATTAGCATCACGGAATGTACGAGTAACAATGTACATAACTACTCCTATGCGCCCGTATCTCCCGTATCACCAGAAGCCGCACTAGAAACAGCATTCTTAAAGAAGACGCCCATTTCGCCAGAAATCTTCTTCATATCGAACGCCATCTCACCCTCAATACGCTCGGTACCAAGACCAAGCATATCCATGGGAAGGCGAACAATGCGGTTACCAAATGCACCAGCACCCTCAAGACCGGTCCAAGCAAAGATATAACCTGCAGCCGGCTGACGAAGACCAGGAGTACGCGGAGTGTAGCAAAGTAGAGCGTTCGCGCCATAGATAAAGTCAATGCTATCAGTAGCGCCCTGCTCAGCAGAGTTGACAATAGACCATGCAACATACACGTTGTCAACTTCAAAGAGTGTGGCTAACAAGTCCGTAGTAACGATGCCCTTCTCCGTGTACTTAATGCGATCAAGAATATCATAATGATTCTTAAGAGCATAGAAAACATACGGAGAAAGAACTAGCGTATTGGGACGATAACCAGTATGCGCCGCCATAGCTACAGACTGCTTGGTAATATCGCCGATCGGGTCAGACCCTGCCTTATCCCACTGGAGAATCTGAGAAGTAGACGGAGAAGCACTAACACCCTCAATATCAGTGTTCCAAACACCCTGCTTAAAGAACGTAGAAGCCCATGCCATCTCACGACGGATAAGCATCTTCTGCGTAACAAAAATAACAGCATCCTTGTCAGCATCAAGCGGTTCATCATAGTTTAAGCGCTCTTCAGGAGCAACATCCTTATGGAAAGCATGCTTACGGCAGAAGTACGGATCCTGCGCCTCAACACCGTAATCTCCGCCGGCACTCTCACTAAATGCTGCACGCTGCTTTGCTTCGTCACGCATAAAATCGCCACTATTATACTGATAATACACGTCAGACTGGCGATTAACGGGGATGATCGGGAAAACCTTATCTGCAATAAAATTAGACTCGTCCTGAATCATCGCAACCGAAAATTGAGTCATTGCGCGGTCAATATGCGCATCAGACATCTTAGGCATACTTATTCCCTCCTTTCATTAAATAATCTTGACAGTAATCAAACTATCAGCAGCACCTGCAGTAAGCGCGATGAAATGAGTAGCATTTGCCGCCTTTGCCGCCTTGCCACCCGTAGTCGGCTGCACAAAATCAGCCGCTGCAATAGTCTCACTAGCCTCTACCATAGCAATGCCGTGACCAACAATGGAAACCGGAGTATTAATAGGTGCCTCCGTATATGAAATACCCACAATCGGATCAGACGTTGAAGTAGCATAAGCTGCTTTACCATCAGAATTTACCTTAATAAAACGCCGAAAATTAAGCGCTTCAGCAGCATCCAGCGAAAATTGTCCGCCAGGAATTTCCCATGCATTCGCCATTAGTTAGCGCCTCCTTCCAGATACTCGCGATAAAGTTCAGGGAACTCATCAATTGCCATAGACATGCCCTTTGCCTTAGAAACGCCGCGCTCCTTAGCAATAGTAGCAGCTTTGTCTTCCAACTTCGACCATGCGTCACTAGCAGAGCTAAAAGAGCCCGTTTCATTAGAGCCTTTTTCAACAAGAACAGTAGACTCAATTGCCTTCGCAATAGCCGTAAGCATATCTACGGAAGCTTCGTCGGACTTTTCAATAAAAGCAACTAACTCATCCGTAGCTACTGGAAGAGACTTAAGGTCATTAGCCTTTGCGACAGCTTCAGCGTGACGCTCTCGCGCAATAGCTGCCTTAGCAACTTCTTCCGCCGCTTCCTTTTGCTTACGCAGAGTTCCAACGTAATCCTGTAACTCTGTGGGCAGCGACTTCAAAAGAGTCTCATCCTCGTCAAAAGAAGTGGTGCCCTTCTGATCATCCTCGGCCTTATCAATATCCTCTTCGGCCTGATCTTCCTTAGCATTCTCTTCCATTTCAGCGGCCTTTGCACATGCTTCATCACGCTCTTTCTCAGCTGCTTCCTTTGCTAACTCAACTTCAGCAAACTTAGCCTTAATAACTTCAGCATGCTCAGGCTTCATCTTTTCAAGAATCTCCTCATAATCCATCGGCTTACCCTCCTTTCCTTTATATAAAGTGATAAACGCCGCCGAGTTAGCGCCTTCCGGAACCAAATCGACTCGATCAACTATTAGACTTTTCAGCTTCGTAGTCACTACTCACAACTCCCTTCACAAAGTCTAGACTGCGTTAGAAGGCCCTTTTAACCTTCCATATTTATTATACGAAAGAGTAGGGCTCTTTTTTGTCGAATAGTACAGCTATGTGTGTGTTTCCGTTACTTTTCTGCAACTTTCGACAAGCCACCCTTAGCCAACTCATCTAGTGATTTAGCATCCATCTTCGCCATATCTGATGCGACCATCTCCAACGCCTCAGCCATATCCTCGTTGCCGAGCGCCTGCGCGTAGGCTTTGAAGTTCGCCTTCGCGCTCATCTCGGACTGGAGCTGCATACGGTCTGCTTCCTCCATGCCCAGATACTCGGTCAATAGCTCGGGGAAGTTCGGAGGCAGGTCATCCTGCATCAACTGGTCGATTTGCATAAATGCGTTAGCCGTCGCCGTTAGCTGCGAAATGGTGAGTTTGCTGTAGTCCATTCCTACCCCCCTAGTTTATTCGTATGGCCTGTATGTACCCGTAGCAGTTGAGCGCAGCTCCGCTGTTCTGCCAGACCCATATTCCGAACTTCTGATTAGCCGATGCCGTCCGCACCGCCGTCTTCGACAATGTCGTAGCTGCCCCGCTTATTGCGTTACAATTCACTGTGTAATATCTCTGGTCGTTCGTGGTCGGCGATGCGGCAGATTCCTTCACGCATATGTAGCGTCTGCCCGTCGAGCTGCTCAAGAACTGGCAATTCCCCGTAAGAACCCATCTGCCCGCTGCAAGCGTTACCTCGCCGAGCAGCGTCCATGTTGAGTTAGGTATCGATACGGCAGATGAGATGGTTGTCGATTTAAAATCTCCGAGCCACGAGCAGTCCGCTGGAACCAGTGCACGGAATGTAGCGGCTCCCGCGCTGCCGTTCGGTGCCGCCAGGATGGTGTTCGCTGTGCGTGAGGCTGTTGCATTATAGATATGGCTCTCCCAGCTTTGCCATGCGCCGCTTGTGTATGGTCGATACGCAATTCCCCAGTCAGTAAGATTGAACCTGTACTGGCAAGTGGATGTACTGCCGCTACTGTCGTATCCTTGTATGTATAGGTAATTTCCTGAAACATATATATTTCCGCGAACAGTACCTGATTCCGTAAGCTGGTGATAATGAGCATAGACGCGTTCGATATTCGTAATGTTAAGGTTTCCCATATTGAGAACGCCTGTCATGGTGCCACCTGACAATGCAAGTGCACCTATATTCGCAGGTGTGAGATTCACATTACCAGTACGATAAGTTGATTCTGCGTCACCTTTAACTCCAGATACTGCGCCGCTACTCCCACCAGATACTTTAACACTTTCTGTAGCGGTTACATACCAAAACTCTGTAGCAGTTGTATCTAATACGAAGCAAGGTATAACAGGTAAAACAGATACATCTGAACTAGCAGACCATGATGTTTTCTCTATTACACGCATTTATTGCGCCTCTCTAGTTGCAGTACCTTGAATAGAAAACATACGGTAATCTCCTGATTTAACTTTTGCAATAACGTCTTCATCAGTTAACTGCACAGTAATAAACCAGCCCTCAGGCACTGACCCTTCAGGTATGCCCATAGCAGCTTGTTTATCTTTAGTCATAACAATAGATTCTACGACAGTACCTACTGAGCCGCCCTCATGATTCACACCACTATCACGGTAATCTTTCATAAATTGAATAGCCGCGTCTTCTAAATCAGATGGGTCAATAATATCTCCCTGCCAGTCTAATGGGACTGTACCATCTGCATTTTTTGCAACATTTGCCCAACCACTTACGAGACCCTTTTCAAAAGACTGCCCTTTATAGATAACAAATTCAATAGAATGCGTATCTTGCTCATGGATCCTACCTGGAAGTAACTCGCCAGTTTCTGGGCAAGGAATAGACACATCAGTCCATTCATCTCGATAAACAGAAAACTCTTCTCGAGTATCCCATTCTGTTTCAGAAATTCTATGGCTTTCCTCTAAATAAATATCACTCATTAGTTATACGCCTCCTCACCAATTCCACGGACAGTTTCGTTTTGTTCAAACACTTTTTGAGCAGTATCATCAGAATAATCTGCAGTACCATCAATTGCCATAGGTTGCTTACCATCTAACTGAGGCATTGCCATCAAGCTACGCAGATAATTATTCAGTTCAGTATCTTGTGTAATATCTAGCTGCATAGCACGAAGCATAATGGCAACTTCTTTAAGAGATGGCGTAGCAATTTGGCCAGGCACAATTCGAGGATACTCTTCCATTTCCCAACTATTAAACTCAAATAATTGAGGCACCGCTTTTTGATTAAATACATCAGCAATATTGTATAATTGCGCTTGCAAAGCATTACAAAGCATGCTTTGTTTTACATCAGCCATAGCGAAAGAACCAGCCTTGCTACCGTTGCCAATAAGTACAATATCACTAAGCATAGTAATGGCAATGCGATTATCATACCGCTCAATAACATCACCAATGTTAATTTGTCTCGATGATGGCGCATTTAATAAGCTCAACTCCCATCCAGCCGGTAAAATAATACCTTCATTAGAATCTCTACGTACAGAAGCTACAAGCTCTTCTGCCATAGCTTTTAAGGAAACCATCTCAGGATCATCCGTATCCCACAGGTCAAGCTCTTCAGGAGTTTGAAGTACTGGTAAACCTGCTAGGTCACGCTCAATGCCAATGCCCTCAATTTCTTCAAAGCGCTGTTTAAAATAATAAGGTCTGTAGGCATTGCGCAAAAGAGACTTGCCTTCTGGATTACCTCTACTGACACGAGTTCTAAATAATAACCCTTTATCAATAGGAATTCTAATTTCTTGCATGTTAGGCTCAGGCCGCTGAATAAATGTTAGCAACTCGCCAGTATCTTCATCAAACTCCCAACTATCCCAAGATGCTTGAGACCGGATGGGAAACCCTCGCCACCCAAACTTACCATCAGAGAATTTGCTTTTATATTTAGGATTGCTTTCTTTAGGGCCACGGCGTATTTTATAGAGAATCTCATGAAAAGACCACCCATACGTAAGCATAGAAAGAATCTCACTAATAGTCGCCGCCCAAGACTCTTCCATATCATCCATGCATTGCTGCAAAAATTCTGCTGCATCCTTATCTTCTTGACTATCAGAGGCAGCGTCAACACGCCATTCCGCGCCACGAATAAGCATCTCAGCAAGGTATAAAATAGCACCAACTACTGGATCATTATCTGCCATTTGTTGGTATACCTTACCAGCACGAGGCCATCGTAATTCTGGCAAAAATTCTTCATATATATTTCCAGAATTTTGGCGTAAGCCTACAATTCCAAGATGCGATAATTTTGCAGGTTGTCTAGGCATAATTTACTCTCCTATCAAAGTTTCTCCAGTATGACCCACCTATTTTCTTTTTTCCAGATGGCGCTCTTCTAACAGCAGCTTTAGCAAAATAATTAATACCATCGCTAAAAGCATCTACCATATCATCATGCGACCCATATGGAAAAGAATCTAACTCATCGAAAAATACACTTTTATTTCTACACGTACGTAGTATACAAATTTTTCCTGCTTGGCAGGCAGAAGATGCCATAGATGCTCTATCTGTTTTGCTGCCTGTTAATCTAATACCTGTAAAGTTATACCGAGGTACTACATTTCGTTTATAATGATCAATTACCATTTCACCAGAAGAACCAGGTTCTTGTTCCATTCTAATATCACACTTTACTCCATCAGACTGAGCGCACAAAGCTACAAGATTCTCTATCTCCATAGGCTTTTTACGGTCTCTAGTAATATCAAGAATATAGTAAATACCTGCATGGTATCCAACCTTAACACTTGCAGTATAGTCAGGGTCTGGATTTTTACGTTTACCTTTAGTGCCTTTATTGTCCGTAGAAGCAGTGTCCCAGCACCTAACTAATCGCATATTCTTAGGCAAATCTTCTGGGCCTATTTCAGTAAACCATGTACGTGAAAACATATCCCCAGCTTCGTGTATTTGCCAGTTACCATTAAGAAGCTGCTCACGAGTTACTGGATCAAGCTCCATTAATGACTGCGTATATTCTTCAGTATCTACATGAGGATTATCATTAATTCCTGCAGGAATAAATACTCTATCCTCTTTATTAAGAAAGAATCGCTCATAATACCAGTCGCCATACATGCCGCCAGGATTACATGTAGCTCTAAATCGTAAAGGTACTGGAATATCTACTGTCTTTCTTAGTCGACTAAATAGATACCTATAATTTACTGGATCTATTTGAGTACACTCATCCATACCAATATACTGAAACTCAGCGCCTTGGTAGCGGTAACAATCATTTGCATTTTCAAGATACCCAAATGATAGGGTAGCTCCAGAAGGAAATGTAACCTTTTTATTCTTACTGTCCCAATGCACTTCTTTAATTTTAATAAACTCAGATAACCATTGTCTAGCCATATCCATCAAAGCGCCAGGCAACTCTAAGTCTGAGTATGTTCTACGAAATAAAATTGCTGAATACCCAGGCACATCTACATACTGTAGCGCTGCCATCAATTGAGCCACGCTTTTACCACCAGAAGCCGCTCCACCATATAAAATCTCACGAACATCATCTAACAGGAGAAATGCCGTTTGCTTAGGTGTAGGCTGAAATGGGCAATACTTACTCATCCTGGGTGTTAGATACGTTGACAGTTTTTGTAAATCATCCATATTACTCTGCTTTTACTAAAATACTCAAACTACGCAGGTACTTCCACCCACATTCCGACTTTACAAGTGTTACTGTCAGATCCCCATCAGTAACAGTGACTTCGCCATCCATCATTAAAGTTAAAAATTCTGGATACGTAACAATACAAACGTCTTGAATAATTAATTTTGTACTTGGCCTTTCTGTCAATTGTACAGGCCATAAAATACAAGTAAGTAGGGTGACGGCTAAAATAACCGTCACCCATAAAAGCTGCCTTACGCCCATTCGATGCTCACTGCATCTGCAGGTTCCATACTACCCGCATAGGTATCACCAGAACCACCTGTATCATAGTTGCCAATCATTGCCGCATTCCAAGCACCACCAAGGTCATGTAACCAATACTTCACGCTTGAATTAGGAATTTCTAAAGCAATAATAGGCGACCCATCACCTGCACAACCATACTCTAAATCATTAGGATTATAACTATTAACCCAAGGAAGCCAACCAGATGCTTGAGTACATACACGATAATCCCCTACGCCTTCAATAGCAATATAACGGAGAGCATTACCCATAATACCTGCGTAGTCATCCCCAGAACCACTGGTATCATATAATCCAATCATTTCAGGAAGCCAAACACCGGAGTTAACACAGTACCTAATATTATCCGTAGGCGTAGGCGCCGGAGGAGTAGGCTGCGGACTAGGCGAGCCACTATAAGGAGGACGGAAAAATGCTGTAGCATAACTGCCCCAATTATAGCGAGTACACCGCGCTACTACGCCCTCATAGCCATTACCAGTATTGCCTTCAATAGTTCCAAAGTATCCAGAACCATTAATATCAGACCATTCTACAACACCGATATGGTCCGCCCAACCAAAATCTTGACGACCATCCCAGTTAAACAATACCCAATCTCCAGGTTGCGCATCACTATCTGCTACGCGAGTACCTTGATTTGCAACGCCCGCTGCAGATGCAGACGGAGAAAAAGGCATGCCTAAATCATGAACGCCAACAAAACTTTGATAACAAGCGCACCATGCCCAGCCTGGGTCATAGCTATACCCATTAAGGTCACACCAGTACCACTCATTAAAAATGTTGTGGTCCCCGGAAACCCCAATATATTTAGCAGCTTGCGCTAAATATTGCTCAGCAGTCGCCATTTGGTGCCTCCCATCCTTCAGGTTTGCCATCAACAAGGTCTAATGGCTCTCTATCTTGCGGCGCCTCAAGGTCGCAATCCTTTAGACCATTATCAGTTGCGCGAACAGCAAGACCATTAAATGGATCTTTTACTTGAGTTTCCATGCTATGCCTCCTTTTCTTCTATAACAACCTCGGGCTGCTTCAGCTCAGGCAAGCCTGCAATGCTCGTAAGCAGCGAGAGGATAGCTGCGAGCAGCGCTGCGCTACCAACGAATACCCAATCAACCTCGCTCATCGCGGCACTTACACCAATGGTAGCGATAGCTGCCTGGGCGAAGGTCTTAATAGCACGAATGCCTGCTGCCTTAATCCATGCTTTCCAGTCCATTTCACACCTCCTATCTCTTATACATTTGCTTTATTTCTGTGCTGAAGCACCCTCTATAAGCTTCGCAAGACCACCACTAGCGATGCTTTGAAGAGATTTGGAGTCCATTTTTGACATATCTTCAGCAACTTTCATAAGAGCATTTGCCATCTCAGGGTTACCGGAAAGTTCGGCATAAGATTTAAAATTAAGTTCCTTATAAATTAAATTAAGTATCTCATGTCGATTAGAAGAATTAAGATTTATAAAATCTTCAATAATTGGAATAAACTTTTTTGAAAAAACAGGTTGATCTATAAATTCATCAGCATCAAAAGCGTTATTTATAAGATTAAAAACTGAAAATATAAGATCAAGTTCTCGACTGTTAAATTCCGAATAAGACATTTTTACCTCCTAGGCGGTACGTTTCCAGACGTAAACCGACAGATATGGCGGCATATTCTCATGTGCAGATGACGCATTTGCAGCGGTATTATTGTTTGAATTAAATGCCGCTTTGTCGGTTACACCACCCGACATTGTGCATGCGGTCGCAGCATGATCTCCAACGCCAACATTAGTTGTCCTGGATGCTGTTGTAGCATTAGCAGTTCCGGCGCCTGTTGCTGCATCAGTTTTACCAGTAAGGCCAACTGTTGTTGTTCCAGCTGTTTCACTAGATGTGCCGCTTCCACCAGTAACACCATTGCATCCCCACCAATATTTTGCAGTAAAACTTGCAGCAGCAAGAGATGGACCATTAGACCTTGCAAAATAAATACAGTTACTATTTGATGCTTGCCTATAGTTTAATGCAGCGCCTCCTGCCGTGCTAAGAGTATGTTGATGGCTGGCAGGTGCCGTATATTTGAACACAGGCTGCGTAATACTGTGTGTAAACTTAGGCGTAGTTGCTTTAATTGTGTGAGCGTGGCCATGCGCAGGTATGCTATGGAGATGCGCTGGCACGCCGCTCTGCGCAGCCGTCAGCGTGACAGTCGCCGCACCACCTGTATTGCCCGCTGCCTGACTTGCACCAGAGCTACCGTTATCCGTAGCGGCAAGCAGAAAACTTCCTGTAATGCGCTCCCACGTGCCACCAAACAACGTAGACGGATCTGTAGAATTGACAGACATATAAATGCTACCAACTGGATATATCTCATCAAAATGTGTATGCGATTGCGGAGCGAAGAATGTTTTACATTTCGTCCAGAACTCAGTAATGGCCGTTGTGCCTGCTACTGTCATTTCTTCTCCTTACACGCAAATAGCATCAACTTCAGCAGCAGTCATTTCTACGATATTATTCTGTACTACAGTAAAGTCAGAGGCCTCATAGCTGGTACCCTTGTCATTAATAGCAAAAACCATATCTCCAACTTCACAAGTTTGGCCCACATATGTACCAGCAGTACCAATAACCCAATACCACCCATTAACATATGCCGTAGAACTAATATCAGTATTAGTATTAGCAATACCCTGAAATGATGTTGCCCCTGTTACTTGGCTAGCCACAAATGATGCAACGGCGGCTGTAGTAGGAACATCAGTGGACGTACTGCCTGACGAGATAGACGTATCTACTCCTAATAATGCAGCAGCACCAAACAGATTACCCGCGCCATTAGCTGTTGCTCTATTTACTGGTGTGGTATCTAATAATGTTACTATATCCATCGCTGTTGCTGCTATTGCAGCATTTACATGCCCAGTATTGTCATTTGTAAATTTATACAATTGCCCAGTAGAATGCTCCGTATAGCTTGGATGTGTATAATCATTAGCCCCTACTTCAATACCGTCTAACTTGCTATACATATCTGCAGTCATAACACCCGCTGATGATGATGTAGCAGCACCGATAGTAGCAGCACTACCTAAGCTATCTCCAGCATTATTTTGTAGTTGAATAGAAATAGTAGTAGCCGTAGTAGATGTGCCTAACTTACGCCCAAACCATGCTTTACATTTTGCCCAAATTTCAGATACTGCTGTTGCACCTGCTAATGACATACTAGTCCCTCCTAATCATCGGTAAGTAGTGCAGCTGTTTGTGCTGCAGTTAATTCTGGAGCGGAAATCTTACTGTCCTCTATCTCTATATTTGCTCCAGGTTCAATTATATCAATTACTTGTAAACCTGCATGTAATTCAACGCCTCCTATAGAAGGCTTATTATATAACATATTATAGTCTAAACTAGAAACCGCACTACCACGAGCGGTTGCTTTAGAAGTCTTATAATAAGCAACAACGCTAGAAGGCCTCTCTTGAGTAATAATACGTGTGGCAGAACTTTGCGCTACAGCAGAATGCATGGAATTTTGTACGGATACTTTTGGCGTAGCGCTATGCGCAGAAGCCTGTGTATTCCTATGATTAAGTACTACTGTATCCATCTATGCACCATCCATAGCATATGTATCAAATACTGTGGCTGTTCCATAAACTAAACGGCACTCTCCGATAAATAGATCCCATACCCATGTGCCAGTATCAATACTACTGGTTAATGTACCTGGAATATTTACTCGTACTATACCTTCTACGGCATCAGATAAATCAATGCAAGAATCTAAAATAACATCTTCATGATCTTTACGTTGTAACCTGCAATGCCCGGTATCCCCAGAGTGATCTATTGGGTTCCCTTGCTCATCTTCGTGAATAATCTCAAAAGATAATGCTTGGGACTGCGCCAATTCTAAGTTAGCATTTAAACATCCTTTTTGTCCTAGCGTCTGAGTCATAAGCCCTCCAAGTGTTAGCTAACCGTCCCTTTTCTAACTACTTTTATCCCTACTACTAAGTCCATTGATGGCTTAGAGCCTTTAGCTTTTATAATATTTGCAGTAGTACTTCCCACAATCTTAGCAGCGGCCCAAGTATCTTGCATAGGAGTAGTCGTATTATCTACTGGGAATACCTCAATATCATATAGCGCAAAAGGATAATCCTCTTCAAAACTATATGTCCATCCATCCCAATCTGATGTAGCTATAGTTACTTCATCATATATAACAGTATAACTTGCCGGACCCGCAGGCCCAGTTGGGCCAATTGGACCTGTTGGGCCAGTAGGTCCTATTGGTCCCGTTGGCCCCGTTGCACCTATGACTAAACCAAGATCCATATGTTACCTCCACTGAAAGTTGCGTATAGCATGTCCACATCTAACAGCATTATCTGCATACACCGTATACCCTAATTGTGCTGCTTGATTACTGAACCAGTTATCCTCACTTAACAAAGTACCATCTTTGTACTCGATATACCTAAACCAAGGATACTCAAATGTAGGGATAATATCTGTACGAATTAGAACACACCCATATCCGCCACCTTTAACTTCAAACTTAGCTTTAGGCATATTATCAAGCTCATCAAAAGTATACCTATTTACAAAGTCATGATGCCCAAGTTTAAATAGCTCTGCAAAACCATCTTTAGTATTCTTACGTGGATAAATGCCTAAGCAAATATCTAAAGCCCCATCTAACATACTAATTAAAGTATTGTCTGGTACAATAATGTCACTATCTATCATTAGAATATAATCAAAGTTATACTCAATTGCCTCTTTAGCAAGCTCATTACGTGCCTTAGCAACGCCGTATCCTTTTACAAAGTCAAATTGGCACATAACTCCTTCAGGAATCTGTAAACCATAAATGGACTTAAATGTTTCTGGATAAATTGTTTCATATGTAGGAACACCAATTAAGACCTTCATGAATGCCTCGCTTTACGGTGCTCTAAAAATATATCTACATCCATTCCAACCTTTTCATCCATGTATGTTTTCGTTCTATGATTACCCCCACGTGTAGCATATAGCTCATATGCTTCAAGTTTTTCATCAATATCAAAGTGATCATCATATATGGCCATACGAAGTGTAATTAAATCAATTTTTTCACGCTCTATACGCCATGCTGCCTCTTGTTCTGCGGCTTGTTTGTGCGCTGTATTTATTCCTTTAATCTTTGAAAGCAAATAACCAATAATAGCACCACATAAAGTAGTAATAATAGAGCTAACAATTAAAGACATAATAGATTCTGACATAATGCTCCTAAAGTAAAAACGGTGTAATACGCGCGGGTGAGGTATAACTTAATGGCTTAACTTTTAAGTACTGATTAGAAAGAGTCGTTACTCCTAAAGAATCACATAAAGGCACGTAAATAGACATCGGAATAAATAGATAATATCGATAACTTGTATCTGTTATAGCTCCTATACTAACAGATGCAGAAGAACTTGTAGAAGTTTTAGAAGGCCCATAAAATACTTTTATAGTACAACCGGTAGAAGAATCATAAGCAGCAGACCAATCAATTAAATCTGCAAGATTAAGTTTAGATAAATATACTAAGTAATGACTTCCAGTTTGCAACGTTCCAGTAAAATATGGAGCTGCTTGTAAAAAGTAAAAAGATGCCCCAGCAAATAATTCTCCTGTACTTACGGTAAAGTATGTATATAAGAGACCTCCTTGAAGATAATAATCATCTAAAGTACAATCTACTGCAAACCGACCAACTAAACTATTAGAAGTACTAGTTGGATTAGCTACATAATCATCTAGTCCATCTTGACTAAAGAGTGCTATTATACTATCTAAATCTAACCCTGCTGTATAAAATTCTGCTGAAGTGCATAACGCTGTCAAAGAACTTTCATAATAATACTCTTGTGTAGAAGAGTCTTTATATTGAACTAAAGAGCTTAAAGGAGTACCATCAGCAGTGCACAAATCATACTTAAAGCTTACTGGAGCTACAACAATACCTGATGATGCTTTAGTAGGTAGCTTAGTAATTTTACCATACCACCCAATAGGACCAAGAATATTACTAGACATATAACTAAAGCTATACGGAAGCTGCGCAAAAATTTGTGGAACGCTAATTCCCACTAGAAATCACCGCCACTCTAGCAGAAGGAATAATATGTGGCTCAGGAAGCAAATCAACATATGCATTGCTTATATCTACGCCGTATGTTGAGCTAATTTTAGCGCGCAAGCCAGAATGAATTATGCCAGGTAAAGAAGCCCCATTTTTAGTAAGCTGGAATGAAACTAATGATGTACCAGATACATTAGTAACTTGGTAAGGCCCAGAAGTACTTGAAATAGTAGCCCAGTCTATTAAAGAAGCAACATCCCAAGGAGAAAGCATTAAAGTAGCATTCTTATTATGATAGTAGCTTATAGGATACCCAATTACTGCATAAAAAATAATATTAAGATGTAAAAAGGGCTCTGCTAAACATTCACATAATATACTGCTTAAAAAAGAAGCAATAAATCGTGCAGAAGTGGTGTAACAAGGTATCTTTACTTTATCTAACGCTGCAATATTTTTAGAAGCCGCTCCCCAAACAGTAGAATAATCCCCTACTGTCTCTGTATTGAAAACACGCACCCTATCATTTACCTGCAACGGTGTTCCATCACTTCGTGTAAGAGTATTACTTAAGCAAAATAATGCATCCGTTTGTATTGCAGCTCCTTGAGAAGTCGTTACTTTAAAATAAAAACCATGTTGGGTAAGCTCTGTAACTACTCCACTATATCCATCCGCATAAGATAAAACGTCAGAATCAGTACTATGCGCTGTTACAATATATCTTGGCTGACTTCGTATGCTTTTTACTATTACTGCCATCAGTCCACCATACTTTGCCTACATATACGCCGCCAATTAAATATAGTATTCATACGGTCTTGACTAAATGTAGGAAGCTCCAACATAAACTCACGCCACTCCTGGTCTGCCTTAGCCTTATTGCATTCTTCACAGGCGGGCACAATGTTTGCTAATTCATCTTTGCCACCAGCACTCTTTGGGATGAGATGATCTGCAGTCAACTTTTTCCCAGTAGCCCCACAATATGCGCATGCTCCATTAAAGTAACTAATGCAGCTTAACCAAGCCCAATCCGGTATATACCTACAGCTCATTCCAACTCATCCCGTTATACACTTGATACTCAGGCTCACTAAACCAATGACTCTGACCAGCATAGTGGATAATACTTGGAGTAGAACACCGCTCAGTAAACCTAGTTACATTAAATCGACTCGGCATCGGCGCAATATATCCTTGACAAAGATAATTAAAAACATCTTGGTCAACAAAGGTGAAGTACTGCCGATTCAATACGTCCAACACCTCTTGCGCCTTACCCTCACGTAGCTTCTTCAAATTGTACATCGCCACGCCAATATTAGTATAAATCAGACCATCCCGGCATCTATGCGGCTCGCGCACAGCGCTGAAGTAGTTATCCTTCAGCTCATAGTCCCAAATCTCATCAATGTTCTTAACACAAATAGTGTCAATGTCCAACGACAACACCTGATCTACGGGCAAGATAAAACACAGCGCCGCTCGTAACATCGCAAACCACGTAAAGTGAGTCTTCATGTTAGGCCCATACGGGTTGAAGTACTCATCCTTGAGGCCCGAGCAGTCCATCACCGTCACATTGTCCGGCACCTCATAATTAAACTTACCCTCAGTCAGTAGCCACACATGATCTACGGAGCTATTCTTGAGCAAGCTCTTCAACGCAGGGATCATAGCATGGTAGATCTCTTTGCTCCCAGAGTACACGACATATTTACCGTCCATCACAGACTCCTTATAGCGCGTAGCCCTGCACCTCAATAGGCGCATCCGCCCGCGACACCTCGACTGTCTGACTCACCTTAAGCACCCCAGCATTAGTCAGGATGTCCACGACTTCCATAAGCCCCGCCTCATTCAAACCGCCGCGAGGCCCAGGCAGGGCATTGACACTTGCATCCGGATCAACAAATAGTCCTTGCGGCGCAGCGACAGGAGACCATGCCTCCACGTCCTCAGCAGTAGCGCGCTCAATGTCATCCATCATGTCACGTGAAGTGCTCTCAAGACGCTGCGTCTCCTTGAGGATGCTCACAAGCTCATTAGGCGTCACATCAAACGGGTCAAAGGCCTCGATGGCTTGCATAGCCTTCTCTCGCATCAACTTGCCCATCTCAATATGCTGCTCCACCATCTCCTGGCGACTATGCCTTAACTTAGCGGTCTTCTCTGCAGTGACTTCCCTAATCCAACTCTGCAACCTAGCGCCCCAGGTCCACTTGGTATAAGCACGTTGCACAGTAGCTACAGAGACTCCCGTGCTAGAGGCCGTCTTACTGACTGTAGGCCGCACCTCAGGCCACAGCTGCATATACACCTGCCACAGCTCATACTCAGCATTGCTCTCACCGGGCTGCTGCTCCCACAGAGGTATGCCTTCCTCTAACGCGCGCTCCAGCCACCCCTCATTATCCTTCTTGCTTTGGCATATCGCCGCAGAAGCACTTTTAGCGCAAGACCTACAGAGATCCCTATCAGAATTGCTGCGCTCTACATCAACGCTAAATAGTTTTTTACATTGTTTACAACGTTCGGACACGCTAATCACCTCACCTATTATATTATACGTAAGTAGTAGAGCTCTTTTTATTAGGAGGCACAGCGGCGCATTATCTACAGGCTGGTTGTTTATTTCCTTGTAACAAGTATGTGATACAGGAGTTATAAAGTACCCTATATTTCTATACTTAGTACCTGTTACAAGGCTATACAAGCAATAATAGGCTATTTCGTTCCTTAGAATCTACAACCTAGCTCTTATTCGGCTCTTCGGGCTTTCCGCGGTACCTTATTGCTGAGATTCTGTCTGTATATGTATAGGTGTACATGTATAGTTATGTGTCCGGGCCGCCGCGCTGCCTATCTTGACAATATAATACTGGGATATTTACAATAATAGGTTAATAAAGTAAGAAAGTAGTAAACATTACTAAAGAGGTAAAGTAACAAGTACGATACATATAGGTATTACGAACAATCAGTGAAGTAATACCTATATGTTTTGGGTATTGCGAAGCAATCCGCGTAGCAATACCCAAAGGAGGTTCTCTTGCTACTTCTCTTTAAAGAGAAGTACGTTCTCTCTTGCTACTTCTCTTGAATAAGAGAAGTAGAGCCGGTGGAGCCGGCTATTTGTTAGTGAAGAGTAAAAGAAAGGGAGACTAGCGGTTAAGCTAGCCTCCCAAGAGAGGGGGTTGTGACGGCTACTTGCCAAGTTTGGCTTTCAGCTCTTCAAACTTCGCGAGCTCTTTCAGGTCGTCACGATGCTGCATCCACTGTGCAAGCTTGGGGAGGATCTCGTCGTGACGTGCTGGATAGAGGGTCTTTGCAGACTGGAGAGACTTGACAGCTTTGACAGACGTTGGGTAATCGGCTGCAGCAATCTCAGCGTCGTTCCAATCAAAGTAGTGCTTCTGGCTGAAGCGTTGCTGCTTCATCGCATCAATACTCGCGTACTCGGCTGCAAACTGTGCTTTCTCTTCTGCAGTCTTGGCACGACACTTGCGAGAAGCGAGACGCTTCAATTCGCGGTTGAGCTCAGTGAGGCTGGCTGTCGTGGCGTCGAAATTCTTGCTGGTCATGATACTATCCTTTCTGTCGTGAACAACCTTTTGTTGTTCGATGATTGGATTATAACATGTTGTGAGCGAATGGAAGTCTCGTCACAAATTATTCACAAATAATTTTCTGTTCTTGAAAAATATTTGTGAGTAATTTGTGAGGAGGCTGGAATGAGGGAGCAATATGTTAGGATACAAGAATCGAATGGCAAAAGGGTGTTTATGGCAGAAATAGCATTGTGAACTTTGCATGATTGGACGACACGACAGACACTCACTGAGCGAAGCTGCGAGTAAAAACGTCTAGCATGTTAAGTCGTGGCAAGGCTGTAGAAGAGGAAGAGGTTGAGCGAGTATTGATAGATGAAGCAGCGCAATGAAGGAAGAAGTATTTGATGAACGCTGAGATTGAAGATACGATGTAACGTCTGTCAAAGATGGCAAGGCTAGTGCAGTATGAATAACATATCTAGTACGTAAGACGAGAGACTCACTAAGCTTGTGCTGTATGTAAGTGACGTAACAAGAACGAGAAGTTTGAAGAGATGAAAGACTGGTGCAGTGGAGGTACACACTCTTGAGGTATGGCTGCGAGTATACGCTGGTCTACCTTTCTGCAATCAAACGAAGTTTGGTTGCAGAAAGTCTCTCTTGCTTCTTCTCTTGATAAGAGAAGAAGTCTCTCTTGTTACTTCTCTTGAATAAGAGAAGTAATCAATTCTCTCTTGGTCTCTTCTCTCTACTGATCTTGTAGAGAGAAGGACTCATACTACAGACTGGTCTTGTCTGTATTACACTTCGAGCGAAGCGAGGGCAAGGCGATAGCCGGCAGCGAAGCTGTGCGTTCTCTGCTTACTCTCTATTAAGAGAGTAAGACGGTTTCTCTGCTCCTCTCTTTTATAAAGAGAGGAGGCTGCCGGCAGGCTAGGGCCCAGCAATCCAAATGTTAGCCAAAGCTAACATAACACCGCTAAGTTAACCAAAGCTAACATATACAACTGAAAGTTAACCACACCTAATAATCACTGCATAAAAGCCCAAATATATGCGACACCGCATAAAAGCCCAAGTATATGCAGCGCTGCATAAAAGCCCGTGCGGATCTGAGCAATCACTGCATAGACCCGCAAGGATCTGAGCAATCACTGCATAGGCAGGCTACCGCGCGGCGACTGCATAAATGCGCCTAACTGATTAGTACTACGAATTGTAGATAGCCACATAAAAGACCATGCAGTTGCCTTACAGAATATAAAAATTGTTGCGCAACATTTGCGAATACTATGTACGCGGTAGCACTCAAGCGATATTATATAATTGTTCACAGGGTGAGCGAAAAATAAGTAGCCACCCGCAGTCGAGCCGCAGAAAGGCCCAAAGTGGGCCGCGGTTCAGAAAGGAGCCAGAAATGACC
>Ga0310690_10000793_pt1 | contig 62454 bp, 59 predicted proteins | sample AusTroGonzalo_MG_2_FD_207661 | JGI IMG/M metagenome (GOLD analysis project Ga0310690, IMG submission 207661) | Bovine rumen microbial communities from tropical cattle in Woodstock, Queensland, Australia - Gonzalo_04 (v2) (version 2) | ecosystem: Host-associated > Mammals > Digestive system >... | reverse complement strand
TAGACTAGGACATTGATAGGATGGCGGTGTAAGCCCTGTGAGGGGTTTAGCTTACCATTACTAATCGAACCATTGACTTTTTATCTTATCGTTTGATTTTTCAAACGATATGCTTGAAGAGAGTGTTGAAAGATTCTTGACATTGAAGATTTTTAGATTATTATATGTTCGCTGGATTTAATTCTGGTGATTATAGAGCGGATGAAACCCTCTGTTCCATTCCGAACCAGACAGGGAAAAACCGTATCGCCGATGGTACTTTGGCTTAAGCCACGGAAGAGTAGGTCGTCGCCAGAATTAAATCCAGATAGATATAAAAACCGAAATAGTAATTCAATCGTCCCATTGGGCGATTTTTTTATCCGATAAATACATTTTAATGGAGAAACAGAATATGAAAATTATGAACAGTAAAACAAAAACTTTTTTGACTTCTTATAATCCATATTGTGTGACATATATTATGGACAAAGGTGGAAAAAAAGTAATGACATTTTATCAATCTTTTGATAATATGCCTGCATCTGTGCGTATTGCATATTCAAATATGCAAAGAAATTGTCACAGATAATTTTTTCTTTGCCCCGTTTGGGGTATTTTTTTATCATTTATATTGACTTTTTCTGTGATAAAGTTTAGTCTTGTGTGCGTTCAAAAGGGGTAGTGTATGATTAAAAAAAGCAAATTTTCAGATGAAAAATGGAATGATTATAAATTGGGTATCATTAGCTGTCTTTTGTTGGTTGGTTTGACCGTATTTGATGTTTTGCTTGTCCAAAGATTATTGAAAAGAAACCATGAAGTTAACAGGATTAAAACAAAAATAGAAAACGTTGAAAATCAATTATTGAATTATGATAAAATTAAACAAATTGATACTATTGTTTTAAACAAAGATGCTTTGAAAAATAATGGCAGATAAACCAAACCGTCCGTACTGGACGGTTTTTTATTGCTTTTTATAAAAATAATTTGTAAGAATACATATATACCAAAGGAAAACAAAAATGAAATGTAAAATTATAAATACAAAAGACAAATGCTTTGTAATCAAGAAGCTTGATAACGGTGTTAATGTAACTGTCATAGCGGCAAAATCAGCCAAGGTTTATAATGCCTTTTGTGATATGCCTAAAGATTTGCTTAACGAACTGGAAAATGCGCAGGCTGCACTTGTCAGAGGTGTTCGTTCGGTGATTGATACTAATCGTCAGTATTAATTTTTATATTCCAAAAATCTGGCTGGCGATTTCGCCAATAAAAAATGCTGCAATAGATACAATTGTGCAGATGGTTAACATTTCAAAAAAATGTTTATAAAAGTATTTGCCACGATAAAAGAATCTGTTAAAAAAATATATAATAAATATCGCTGTGATTAGTGTTGCGATTAATGCAGTTGAGTGTTTCATAAATATTAAAAATGGCAAAATTAAGAAAATACATGTTGTCATGTATGCGCCACCAGTATAAAAAGCTGAAATTAATGCGTGCTTTTTGTTTGTAGTTTTTACAGCAAGGTAATTTGCGGCACCCATGGACAGCGCAGCAGTGATAGATGATAGTATACATGAAATAATTATAATGCTTGTATTGCTGAATGCAAAATAAAGACCGGCAATTAGACCTGTTAAAGATACCAGTGCATCATGCATGCCAAGAATAATCGCAGATTTAGAATCAAATTTGTTTGCCATAAATGTTGTTGTATCAAAAATTTCGCTTTTTTACATTAGGCATAAATGCTTGTTAAAAAAACGTCCGTTAATTCGGACGTTTTTTATTATAGTGTTAACATCTTTAATTGTGTTCGTATTTCATTTAAATTAGATTCAAGTTGTTGAAATTCTTGGACTTGTTTGTTCAATATTTCTTGTTCACGTGTTGTGTCTACAGGGTTTTCATATTCACATAAATTTTCTATGCACATTTGTGTGTTCAAGATTTCTGAATTTTTGTGCGATACCTGTTGTGATAGATTTTGTTCAATTTGTGTTAAATATTCTATCTTGGAAAAACAAGGAATTTTATTTTTTCGTTCCAAGTCAGGATGACGTTTAAAACAAACTTCGTTTATCAAAGGACGGTATTTTGCTGTGTAATAGTCATGCAGGTTTTGGCGACACACCAAGTGAATACATGCAACAAGATGTGATAACATTTTATATGCAGTATTTGGATATGAAAAACCTTCACGTGTTTCTTCTGTTTTAATATTTATACAAGATGCAGACAGAATGCCGGTTTGTTCAAAACAATCGTCGTATTTGGATGCTATGTTCAAAAATTGGGTTAATTCAATTTTGATTTTCGAAAGCAAAAGGTTTGCATTGTTGTCCAAGAGTGTAAAACTGTAATTTTTGCAAAAATCTTTAATTGAATTTGTGTTATTAAAGACAAAAGGTGATGTCTTTCCAAATCTTGTCGGGTTGTAAGACATTTCTGTCCACAATGTATCGCAAATATCATTGGTGCAAAGTTTACCGATTTCCAAATCAACCCCCTGTTCTGATACACGGCTGTTTTGGTATGCGTTGTGCAATTGTTTTGGTGACCAATCAGCAAAATATTTGCGAGAAGTGTTATATTTTACAATATCGCGAACAGTTTTTAAAAACTTATTCATTGATAACCTCTTGTTTTTTTATAAGATAATACAATTTAATGTTTTTGTCAAGTATTATAGACAAAAATAAAATTTGTTTTGTTTTTTGTTGATATTGAGAAAATATGTTCTATGATAAAGTCCGAGAGAGAACAAACGAAAAGGTAAAAACATGAAAAAATTTGTTCTTTTGTCTTTAATTTTGTCTGCGTTTTCAGTTAATGCAAATGCTGATGTTTATCGTGAATTTAGTAATACTTGTGATGAAGCAGAAATGCGCGCAGCGCTTGATCGTGCAACACGTGAAAATCGTGCAGTTATCACAATTGTTGAATGTGATAATGGTGTTATTCGTACATCAACAAAATCTGCAATGAATGCAAAACCAGTTCCAGTAGATACATGTGGTTGCTGTGGTTGTGGGGACAGACAAGAAGTTGTTAAACGTGAATATTTTGTTCGTGAAACAATTCAAACATACAAACCTGTTGTAAGTTATGTTCCTGCTGGTACATACACACGTGTTAAACCAGCATGTGGTAATTTTGGTTGCTAATTTATAGCAATTGAATAAAAGAACCGCCCAGCTAGGAGGCCTTCGTCCAACGCGTAATTACGAGGATAAAGCCACATTAAGCGGGCGGTTTTTTGCAACACCACGTTCCACAGTATGTGGGGTATTGCTGGGTTCAGTCACTCAGGATACGTTTAATTCCTGCTGTGTCTTGAACAATATCATTATGTATCATTTTTATTTTGTTTTCCATAGGTACGTTTTCTTAAAAATCTAGAATTTATACCCAATGCCAAGACCTGCGAAGTTAAAGCCTTCGTTTCGTGGGGTAAAGTTGCCATTTGAAAAGTGAATTGTGAATATTTCAAAAACCCAATTTTCATTTATATTTTTTCCAATAAATACTTTTTCGCCGAAAACCAGTCTGCTTTCCACCCATCTGTCCATGCTGTCGCGCATAAATGGCCCGATACCGATTCCGGCATACCATCCGTTGTATTGAATTAATGCAGTGTCAACAGATATGCCGATACCAAGGAAATTAAGGCCGTGACTGGAATTATATGCAAAATTTTGTCCGATATTTAAATTCAGGCGCGAATCAAGACGGAAAAATTGTATAGGTTGACTGTATTGTGCCATAATGAAAGTTTGTGGATTAAAATCCCAAATTCCTGGTTGAACCAGTTTCAGCAAAGAACCAGAACCAGTTGATTGGGCAGCATAAAGTGTGATTGAATTAAGTTTATCACCAAAAAACACATTTGTGTCTGCCATAGTTGGTGTTGCAAGTATTATAAAACCCAATAAAGCAATAATTTTTTTCATGAATTATTTTCCCTGTTGTTTTTGTTGGTTAAAAATATATGTAGTTGTATCTGCTTTTAAAGAATTGATGCTGTCTAAAAATCTTTCGTGTAATATTTTATCGCGTTCAAATCGCATTTCAGAGCGCCCACATTCGTTTATCGCAATTCCGCAAAGTGCGCTTAATAATATAACACTGAAACATCCTTTGAAGGGTATAGGTTCTTTTTTGTCTTCCATTTAGTAGTGTCCTTTTTTATGATTATAGTATTTTTATTTTGTACGTGTCTAATGAAATATATGGGAATTTATTTCCGGGGAAAATTTTTATTGTTTACAGAATTGCTTAAAAATGCTATAATTCTATTGAGTGAAGGAATATTGTATCGAAAAAAACCGAATTTTCGGCACTTTTCGTGCAATAAATATAACAGGAGATTCTTATGAAAGTTCGTGTAAATGTCAATTCTGTGAAAAATGCGATGGGGACAGTGTTCTTGTTGGCTGCTGCGTTTTTCGTTTGTTCAACATTTATATCGATGCGTTCTGTATTTGCAGATCCGATTGTACCTGCAGATAATGCCGTGCAAAAATCTGGCCGGGTCAGTCCACGTTCAAATGCAAACAAACGTGCAAATGTGTCACGTACAACGGTTTCACGTACACCTGGGGCGGTTGTTCAATCGCGTACTAAGAATGTGACATCTCGTGGTGTTGGAACACGTAACGTTTCTTCTCGTTCTATAACACCAACACGTTCGACAAGCGGTACAAGGCGTGATGTTGTATCACGTAATAATGTACAAAATCGCCAAACACAGTCGTCAAAACGTGCTGTTCGCGCGCGTACATCTGGAACACCAGCGCGCGTAAGTGTATCTGGAACACCAATGACTGGGAACAGAGCCGGTACATCTAATTCGTATACATATTTAAGCAGTAAATTATACACGGGTTCATATTCAGATATTGTTGATTCTTCAACCGGGTTGATTTCTGCAGATGCTTATGCAAATTGTATGGAATCATACTATACATGTATGGATGAAATTTGTACTGCCCGCAGTGATACCAAGGGACGTTGTTCATGCGCTGGACGTGCAACGAATTTCTTAGAGGCAGAAACTCAATTAGAAGCTGCAAACGAAGAATTGATTAAATTGTCTGGTCAATTGTCACTTTTGATTGCAACCAAGGGTAAAGGCGACGATTTGGAGGCTGCATTTTCTTTGACAGATGCAGAAAAAGTTATGAACTGTGTTTCGTACAAGGAAAACGTTCTGACTAAAAAAATGGATGAAGCTGAATGGTACGAAGAACACCCAACAGTTACTGATAACGATGGTATTATACAAACAAGTGGTATACCAAAATATTGTAGTAAAAGTGGTAATAGTTTTGGTTTTGATATAAAAAATATTGATGGTGCATCTTCTGATATTTTGGCACAGTTAAAGGCATGGGCTGATGCAAAAGATTTGTCAAAACAATATACCCCAGCTGCAGATGATTTGTATTCTTTAACAGTCAGTTATAATAATCTTGCTAATGTTGTAAATAATTTATCGTATTCTACTTCTGATTCTGATACTGCGACAATTGATACATTGGCAAACAAATGGGGATATAAATTGTTTGAATATGCGCACAACAATGTTTGTGGTCGTGTTCTTGATTCTTGCTTTAATGGTATTTACGAAGCATGCGGAACCCCGGTATCTGTGACAGATTCTGATGGTAAAACACATAATAAATGTGCAAATGGTGCAACATCATCTTGTCCGTTTAATTTTAATAGTTATATTTCTGTTGTGACATCTGGTGATAATTCTGGTGATGTAAAATTAAACGAACGTGGTTCTGGTACCACATCGGTTTCATCTTCTGCATCATGTTTTGGTTATACAACCACAACAACGACAAATGCGCGTGGACGTACGGTTTCATCGTCTTCGTCCGACCCGTACTATACGTTGCGTGGGCCGGTTGCAGATGCACGTCGTTCAATTATGCAGAAATATTTACTGGATGCTAATTCCGCATGTGATGTTTATGGTAATGCATTGAAACAAACTGCACAAAACATCAATTATCAAAAAATTGCTGCGGAACAGGCACTGCAACAAAAACGTCTTGAATTTAAACAAGAAGAAGAAGCAACTGTATTAGCAGAAGCTAAGGTTGCAATTGGTAATTTTAATGAATGCGTATCTGAAATTTGGGATTGTTATGAAGAATATGAAGATGAAGAAAACTGGACAACCGCCAGAATCAAAGCATATTGTTCTCAGGTGGCCCAGGTTCCGCATTGTTACGAAACTATGATTTGTTCTCCGTTACAAACACAATTAACAGCAGTTATTGATTTGCCTGATGATGGAAGTTGTAATAATTCTGATGATTACAGGGAAAATACATGTCGTAATGTTGTGACAATCAGTGAAATTTTGTATGGTACAGGTGAAACAGGTGTAGAACCTAATACAATAATCTCTATTCCGACTGGTGAAAACCAAAATTCGAAACTAATACGTGAAATGTGCCTGCAAAATGCATTGCGTGCAGATGATAATGAGCCATGCGACACAGGTAATGCGAATTGTTTGCGTGGCTGGAAGAAAAAAATTGTTACTACGACAGGTGATTAAAACGCCGCCCGAATGGGCGGTATTTTTTTTGTAAAAATAAATCTTGTCTCTTTACACAAATATTTTTTTATGATAAAATTATTCGTAAGAGAGATGAAAAGATTATCGCGTATTTTAACGATGGTATTTTGTTGTACACCATTTGGCATGGTGTATGGGGCGCCTGTGGCAACAACAGACGGGTCAAATTTGACATCGTTTAATCCAAGTAATGCGTACAATAATCAATGGGCAACAATGACGAATGGTCGTTATGATGCCGATAATAATACCGGTAATAAAACAGCCAAGGCTAATTTTGGAAATTGTAATTCTATGGTTTTGCGTTGTGCACAACCAAAGTGTGGTAATGGTGGATGCGCGGATGCCACTGTCGCAGCATCAATTGTTGCAGGTTGTGTCAAGGCAAATGAATCTTGTAAGAAATACGGCGATGATTTGGTCAATTTTATGACTGCACAATTAGTTGCAGCTGCTAATGTAAAGATAAATGAACAAAATTTGGCTATGCAACAGGCTGCTGCCGAAGCACAAGCTGCCGCGACTGCTGCGGCAAATGCACAATCACAACAGCAAATATCTATGATGCAACAGCAAATGCAGGAAATGCAACAACAGATGCAGCAACAACAGGCTGAATCTGCACAACAATTACAGGCTGCGTTGGCACAACAGACTGCACAATCTCAGCAGGCGCTTAACGAAATGAAGACCGCTGCAACAAATGCGGCAATGGAAAACGAAGCTGGTATATCTGCGTATGAACAAGATGCAATTAATCGTGGTGTGGCTGCGGATGTTTTGGAACGAAAAAAGATTGCTGGTCAGGTTATGACAGAAATCGAAGATGCCGAAGTTTCACTAAAAGCGATGAAAGATGCATTGCAAGCTTCGTTTGAATATGCACATTGTGATAAACGCGGTAATAATTGCGAAGGGCCAAAACGTATAAAAAAATGGCGTGAATTAGCATCTGGTTTTATTGAACCGTATGATAACAGCATTGAAAAGATATTTAGTGCGTTAGACACTGCCCAAATGGCCGGTATTGATTTAAGCCAGATTTACATGATGTTAAATAATTCTTGTAATAAATGGGGCCAATATTTATGTCCAAATATGGGGAAAGAAAAGACTACTATTGTGTATAATTATGACCAAAATAGTACAAAAAACAGCCCACAAGTTTGTCCCGAAGATCAGTTGTCAAAAATCGAAGAGATTGTAAAACAAAGATGTCTACCAAAAACAATAACTTTAGCTAATATGTTTTCTATCAATACGGGGGAAGTGGACCCAACGTGTCGTGCACAAATTCAGGCACAATATGCATGTCAACCTTGTACGTTGATAAAAACTTTAACTGATGGTGAATCGGTATACGAAGGTTGGGTTAATGCAGAAACAACAACGGATAACGGAAACACAACTGTTGTCGCATGTGCATCAGGTGTGTTAAATAACAATCCATTATTTGCACGTCTTGCACGCAAAAAGGCTGGCGCAAGTTTGGTCGATGTCGAAACAATTGAAAAATGGTTGGGACAAACCGAACCGAATATAAGAATAAAGGATGATAATCCGGTTCCAAGAAAATCTGACTATTGTTTTACGGAAACATCTGCTGGCGGAACTATGTCAATATTGCAAAAAGCCGCTTTAAGCAGAAACGTAGACACCAAGAAAATGTGCTGTGATGAAATTAAAATTAACAAACAGGGGTGCAAAAAGAATGTTGATCTAGAGGAATGTGCATACATAAACCCAGATTATGCAATTTGTGATACGCATTCATACAATGCTGGTAAAGAAACGCTGGAATCATCCTTTGTAAACAGTAGTACAGAAAATTGTACAAAAGTAGCAAAGCAAAGGTCAGATGTTGACAATTCTGGCAAGATTTCTCTTGCATTAAAAGATGGCGACAGCAAAAAATGCGAAGTAGTGCAATGTGCCTCAGGATATGTGCCGAATGCCGAATTTGATGGTTGTGATAAATGTGATACTGATGATGATGGTCAGCCAGATAAAAACTGTCAGGAAAAACAAGAAAAAGCTGCTGCAAAACTTAAAGAATATACCGTTGACGGTGATACTAAAGAAGCGGTCGCGTTAAAGACAACTGTTATTTCACAACAAATGTATAAACAATATGAATATATCAGCGCTACATTACGTCGTTTAAAAACCCAACTTGAAAAGGCTGTGTTGACTGCGACTTTACAGGCGGCTGGTGCAAAAAGCGAAAGTGGTGCATCAAGTCTTTTGGGCAGCAACGGCAGCAGTAATAATTCTGATAAAACTGTTGTTTTAGAAGGTGCATTAAATTGTTCTTACGAAGTAGATTTTGACAGATTTGTCAGCTGTGTATCTGGTAATATACAATCGATTCTAAGGGCGGCTGATGCTAATGCCAGCAAGAAAAAGGCATGCCAACAATTGCAATATGATTTGAATAATGTCGTTTCACGTCTTAGCGCAGAAGGGCAGAAAGGGGAAGAAAATTGGACAAATTGTAAAACATATATAGAATACCAAGACGACAAATTTAAATCGGTTAAAACAGGACTCTGCGCAAGTCAAGATGCAACAAACATAAAGCAATGTGCAAGTGAAATCGTAAGCAGATTATCGGCAGCAAAACGTCAAATAAATAACGAAAGTAAAAGTTTCAGTGGCGGCTGGGGACAGACAGGTAAACAGTATTAATTTTTCCCGCCCGCATGGGCATTTTTTTTGCGCTGGTTTCGCGAAATAATACATTTTGCATAAATTTTTGTGCAAAATGATTGACTTTTGATATTTTACATGTATAATTTGCATAAAATCTTCTGCAAAAGCAGATTTTAATATTAACAAATAACAACAAAAAGAGAAAGTATAATGGCTAACTTTGCAATCTTTCAAACTGGTGGCAAACAATATCGTGTTCAAGAAGGCGATATTATCAAGGTTGAAAAACTGAATGCAACTGGTTCGGTCGAATTTGACCAAGTTTTAATGGTTGGTGATAAAGTTGGCACACCATACATCAATGGTGCCAAAGTTGTTGCCGAAGTTGTTGAACAAAAACGTGATGATAAAATTTTGGTATTCAAGAAAAAACGTCGCCAAAATTATCGCAGAACTGCCGGTCATCGTCAGTATATCACTGTTTTGAAAATCAAATCAATCAAGGCCTAAGTACAGACCCAAAAACGTAAGGAGTTAAATTATGGCACATAAGAAAGCAGGTTCCGCATCAACAAACGGACGCGATTCAGCCGGACGCAGATTGGGTGTGAAGAAAAGTGGTGGTTCCCACGTTATCCCAGGTAATATCATCATTCGTCAACGTGGTACAGCAGTTCATCCAGGTCTGAATGTTGGTATGGGCAAAGATCACACTTTGTTCGCAAAAATCGCAGGTATTGTCACATTTAAACGTGGCAACGGCGACAGAAAAACAGTTTCTGTTGTTCCTGATACAGAATCAAAATAATAAATTTTATTTTATTGTTTAACCCGCCATTTATGGCGGGTGTTTTGTTAATTTTTATCGCAGTGTTGTTTAAAATTTTGGTGTATTGTTCGTCTTTATCGGTGAAGGTTGGTTGTTCTTTGGATTGGTATAATTATTCTTTTTTTTATTCCTTTTTTGTGGTATAATTAATGGCAGGAAATGAGAAGAATTTCGAATATTTTTTTCTTGGCTGTTTTTTGTACCGCGAATGCGTTCGCGGCAAGTTCTTCTATATCTCGTACAATTCCAACAAAAAATACAAATGAAGAAAACGTGCAGAACGTTGACAATGTGAATGTTAAGAATCGTTCAGCGCGCAACATTTCAAGGACAGTTTCCAGAAATAAAAATGTTGATGTTGTGTCACGTAACACGCCAAAGCAAAATGCAAATACTGCATCGCGTTCGGTCACTACACGAACAAGAAACACAGGTGCCAGTTTGGATGCTGCGGTTAACACTGTTGGACGCAGTGCGCGCACTGATGCAGCCAGTATTAATAATACCGCGGCGGTTCGTCGTGCTGGGATAACTTTGCGCGCATCTACAGCCGAAGTTGGTGGTCGTGCAACATTGGGTAATACCGATATTCAAACAGGTTCTAATATTGATGAACAGGTACGTCGTGTACGTGGACGTGCGGCATTATTCGGCAGCAGTAATCACCAAAAAACTGTGACTGCGGAATCTCTGGCAAATGCAAAAGATTTAATGGAAAAAACAAATGATTTGAACAGTGTATGTCAACAGCAATATAACGAATGTATGGACCAGTTCTGTGCTGTTGTGGATACAAACCAAAAAAGATGTTCTTGTTCAAGTAATCTGGCTAAATATGCCAAAAGTCAAAAGGCTGTTGAAGAAGCAAATGTCGAATTAAATGATGTTGCACAACGTATACGCTATGTTGGTTTGTCTGCTGATGAAATTCGTGCTATTATGTCTGCAACCGAAGCAGAACTTGAAATGAACAAAACGAAAGATAAAACCAAGAATCGTTCCTTGTTAGATGATATTGCAGATATGATTAAAGATCCAACTGCGGCAACAACATTAACAACATCCGCCAGTGATTCTTTGTTGGATATGGAATTGGATTTTTCAAGTGATTCTTCGGATATATTCAGCTTGGAATTGTTTAACAATGGATCAAATGATATTTCGGCTAAACGTGGAACTGCATTGTACAAAGAAGCAACAAAACGTTGTAAGACGGTATTGAATCAATGCAAAGATGCAGGCGGTACAGAATCACAAATTACTGGTAATTATGATTTAGCAATTGCAAAAGATTGTATCGCGTATGAACAAGGTTTGGAAAAATTAAATGAAACATTGAAAAACAATGTTCGCAGTGCAAATTTGATGCTGCAAAAGGCGCGCTTGGCTGTGCTGCAAAATAAAAATGAATATGATGCCAAAGAATGTATCGGTGCGCTGGAAAAATGTATGTTGGATGATATGGTTTGCGGTGAAGATTATTTGAAATGCCTGGACCCAACAAAAAGATATATTGATGAAAATGGTGTTGTTGTGTTGGGTAAAAATATCGCGAATATAACTAATTTTATGACAGAATATAACAATACGAAAATTGGTGCTGATTTTATCAAAAATTCATATTCTGATACGACGTGTCCAAATCATGATGGGGCATGTATTGTTAATTATTTAATGCAAAAAATCGGTACTGGGGCAACGGTCAAAGAAGGCGGGCTTTGCCGCGCTGTGCTTGATAAATGTCAATATTATACGTATGAAAGCAATAACAAAAAATCAATATACAAACCATATAATGATGTTGTTGTTGGTTATATACAACGCGCAATGGTTAATATCAAAGCAGCACAGTCAAAAATTATTTCTGATTATGCGTCAACATGTATGGCTGATGTTCAAGATTGTTATAATCAACAGAATACACAAATTACAACATTAACAACATCTGCATCGGTGGATAATATATACAAAGTAATGACTGGTGCATGTTATAATGTTGCATTAACATGTGGTTATGCTGTTTTTGCATATGATTCAGAAATGGCACAAAAAACATGTCGTGTTTTATTTAATAATAATAGTTGTACTGAAGATACTGATTGCGTGTGTTCTGGGGATACATGTAGCTGTGGTAATGTAACTGCGAATATAAACAATATAAACACAGTGCAAGATTCAAAACAAAAAGAATTATTAATAGAAGGCATTTCGCAAATGTTCTATAATTCTTTGTTGTGTCCAGAAAATTCAGAATTTATTAAAGAAGGACAAGGTAGCTCGTCTCCTGCTGTTGGTGCAAATCTATGGGTTAACAGCAATTGTAAATGTTATGATGGTTATTATAACACAGGAACAGCATGTGTGGTACAGTGCCCGACTGGAATGTATATCGAAGGCGTGCAATGTGTGTCATCGTGTCCTGAAGGTAAAGTTATTAGTGATGGTAAATGTCTCGTCGATTGTCCAGCAAATACACTAAACATTTACAACAATACGTGTGTCAGTGAATGTCCAACCGGATATACAGCGGACAGCTCTACCCATGTTTGCACACAACAAACAACAGGTGGTTAACTATTTATCAGCCAGTAATTTTTCCATAAAATTGTTATGAATTTCCAATTCGTCAGCGGGAATGTCGAAAGTTCTTTTTGGAAAATCTGTTCCAATTTTAGGTGTTTTTAAAAATGCGGCATGTTGTTGTTCCATTAATTCATGTATATCAATTGCCGGCGCAGTGTTTTCCAGTTCCAAATATATATGTGCCAAAATTTCTGCGTCAATCAATGCGCCATGTGCATCTGCACGCGCAGTTAATGATACACCAAACCATTTTGCCAAGGCATCCAGTGTATAACTTTTAGGCCCATAAACGCGATTACGTGCAATAACAATGGAATCTAACATTTGGGAACGTGGAATCGGTTTTAAATGTAATTTTTCTAATTCATAATTTATAAAAGGAAAGTCAAAATCCAGACCATTGTGTGCAACAATCGGTGCATCACCGATAAATTCTAAAAACTTCGGTGCAACAACAGCCATTGTTGGTTTGTCTTCCAGAAAAGCATTTGAAATTTTATGCACCATATATGTTTCTGGTGGAATGATTTTTCCTTCGGGATTGATATATTCGTGGAATGTGTTATCTGTTAATTTACCATCAATTAATTCTACGGCACCAATTTCAATGCAACGGTCGCCGCGCATATATTCAAATCCTGTCGTTTCAATATCAAAGCAAATTAAACGTGTCATATCTTTTTCCATTATTTAATAACAAAATGATTGTATAGAAAACTTTTATAAATTACAATATGGAAAATTGAAAAAAATGTCCGTTGATTATATGCAAAATTTAAACACAGAACAAAAGTTAGCTGTCACAACGACTGATGGGCCATTGTTGGTGTTATCTGGCGCTGGGACCGGTAAAACACGTGTATTAACCACACGTATAGTGCATATATTGCATAATGAATTGGCTCGTCCTTGGGAAATATTGGCATTAACTTTTACTAACAAGGCCGCGAATGAAATGCGTTTTCGTATTGCTGGTCATAATGAAATTGCGCATTTGTGTGGCGATTTATGGATGGGGACATTTCATTCAATATGTTTGCGAATATTGCGTTCTAATTATGCCAAGGCAGGACTGCGACATGATTTTTTGATATTTGGTGAAGATGACCAAAGGTCAGTTCTTAAACGTGTTATAACAAATCTTGGGTTGGATATCAAAGAATATAATCCATCAGATTGGGTTGACACAATATCAAATATCAAAGACAAAGGAAATTTTGAATTTGAAAAGATGGCTCTTGCTTCTAATATCCAGAAAATATTGAATGCTTATAACGAAGAATTAAAAAATCTGGGTGGAATTGATTTTGGTGATATTATTTTGTTTGTTTTAAAAATGTTTCATGATTATCCGGATGTTTTGCACAGGTATCAAAATCAATTTAAATATATTATGGTGGACGAATTTCAAGATACTAATGCGGCGCAAATGAATTTATTAAAGATGTTAACCAAAGACAAAGAAAATCCAAATATTTGTTGTGTTGGGGATGACGATCAATCTATATATTCATGGCGGGGTGCAGAAATAAAAAATATTCTTGAATTTGAAAAGACATATCCTGGGGCAAAAATAATTCGTCTTGAAACAAATTACAGAAGTACTGGCAATATTCTTGGTGCTGCAAATTCATTGATTAAAAATAATATGGGACGTCTTGGTAAAGATTTGCGGGTCGCACCTGGAATTACAGATGGTGAACCGGTTTATGCATTGACTGTTGCGTCAGATTGGGACGAAGCGCGATTCGTTGCAGATGCAATTTTAAAAAATGCAGGTAATAATTTTTCTTGTTTTGCAATTTTAATTCGTGCAGGTTCTATATCGCGCACATTTGAAGAAGAATTTACGTCACATGGTATACCGTATCGGTTGATTGGTGCGACTAAGTTTTATGACAGGGCGGAAATTCGTGATGTGATTGCATATATTCGGTTATTGGTTTATCCGTTTGATGACATTTCTTTTGAACGTATTATTTCAAAGCCGTCACGTCAAATAGGTCCTGCGGCGATTATAAAATTGCGTGAAACAGGTAAACACTTAATAGATGCGTTGCGTGTTGTAAAATTATCTGCAAAACAAAGTGTGACAGCTAATGAATTTTTGTCTGCTTTTGATTTTGATTGGGTAAATATGGCCCCCAAAGATGCGGTACAGATGTTGCTGGATAAATCTGGTTATTTAAAAATGTGGCGCGAATCAAAAGATGTTGATGCAAGCGAAAGATTGGAACATATTCGTGAATTGATAAATGGGGTTGTATCTAAATATAATACACTGCCAGAATTTTTGGAACATGCTGCATTGATGATGACAGATGATAACGATAACGAAGCAGACGATAAAAATGTCGTATCAATTATGACAATACATGCAGCAAAAGGATTAGAATTTGATACGGTATTTTTGCCTGCATGGGAAGAAGGAATTTTTCCAAATGAAAAAAAATCAGATAATGATATGGAAGAAGAAAGACGTTTGGCATACGTTGCAATTACACGTGCGCGTAAACGTGCAATTATAACCAATGCAATGGTACGTACTGTATTCGGTCAGCGTTTATATCAAATGCCATCACGTTTTATTGGTGAAATAGACACACGGTTTATGAACACAAATTCGAATCGATATGAAAGAAAGACTGAAACAAAAGAATATAAACCAAAACCACAAAAAATAGAATCTGTTATTGGTAAAATGGTACAGCATCTTGAAATGGGAACTGGGGTTGTTATTGGTGAAAATGGAAATATTTTGACCGTTGCTTTTAAAACACGTGGAATAAAAAATGTCCAACGTGATTTTGTAAAATTTGTTTAATTTTATTTGCTTTTTGCCCAAGCTTTAACCAATTTTCCAGCAAAATTTTTCGTGTCATTCCACAAAGTTTTTGTATCTTTTTGTAATTGTTGACCAAATGAATTATCAATGCTGCCACCAATTTTCTTGGCCAATTCGTCTGCTTTGCCTGCTATATATAAAACCAGACAACCGCATAATATAGTTGTCATTGCAGATCCAACCATATATGTGTTGTTTGAAGAAGCAGAAATTACATTTGTCAAAAGTATTGCGCATATTGCGATAATTATAGATAAACTTACAAAATAAATCGCAGCATTAATAAACACAGATATTACATCGGATAATTTTTTTGTGTTAAATATTTTTAATAAACCACTGAATATTTGCCCAGCATAATTTTTTTCAGATGTTGATGGTGTTGATTCTGCTAATGCAGTAAATGGTAACATTAATAATGTTAAAAATAAATCAGCAACAACACCCAATGTCATAAAAGCATATTTAAAAATGCATTTGACGAATATCACAACGCATACGGCACCGATAACAATTGCGGTTGTGCTGTGTCCAAAACCGCTAAGCATCCATCCTAATGCGGCAACTGTTGCTTGGTAGAAATATACAGAGATACGTCCTGGTAAACACATAATATTTGCAGCAGCATCAGAACCAATAAGCATTTCGCTGGATGCATTTGCGTTTACATAGTCGTGTATAGCAGTACATGTATCTGGTATTTGTATATTGTATGTTTGCGCTACAGAATCTAATATAAAATTAGATAAATATGTGCTAAGAGCAATTATCGGTGTAATAATTGTTGTGAATATTTTTGCAGGTCCAAATCTAAGAATTATAATCCACACAGCAATCTTGATACCTTTTTCAAATATATCATATAGTACTTTCTTGTAATCGGTCGATTCACGAATCATTTTATATGCTTCTAATCCAACCCAAAATGCATACATTATGAATAAAAATACAATTGCGAATCGTACCAAAGAATTTTGTAAAACAGAATCAATTGATGACAGAGCACGCATAAAAAATAAACCAAGCTTTGTTTCAATTGGTACAAAATTTGTAGAATTTACATTTGCTTGAAATTTGTTTTGAAAACGTGTCATGTCACCAGATATATTTTGATTAAATTTTTCCATGTTATCAGGTGTCAACCAATTGCCGTATTCACCAACGTCACCATAAGGCATATTGCCTGCGGCAAAAGAAGAATTATACAGACAGAATATGCATAAAATGCAAATTAAAATTTTTGAAATTATTTTACGAATCTGCATTTTGTTACCCTTCTTTTATTTTATCATAAACTTTCGAGAAAATTTTTGACGGTGCATTGTATGTTGTTTTACCGAAATCTTTGACCCATTTTCCATAATCAAATGAATCGTCTTTGTCCTTGCCACCCAGCATGTTGTCAACCTTGGGTGATATAACCCAAAAATACAAGAAAAACACACCAATCATGAATATCAAGAAATCAAAACCATCGTCCATGAAATCGAAAGCGCCTGGATAGTTTGCTTCTACCAAGTTCTTTTGTGTTTGGAAACAAGAAACAAATTTATCTTTGTCCATTTCGCCATTTATTAACGAAACTTGTTCACATGTGGAAAAAACGTTCATTACAGACATTGATTGTGCATTCATATTGTTTTGGTTAACTTCAGTAAGTGGCGGCAATATAGCAGTAAAACCGTCTTCTGGTTCCGGATATGCCGTGTCTGCTGCGAAATACACAATTGCATAAATAATGGTGATTTTTAAACTGATTTTTATTATACTGATTGCTGAATTTATTAACATATCTATAGATGAATTCATAATACCTTTGGCCAAAGCCCAAACTTCTTCAAATGCGGCGGCTGCAATCATCAAAGGCATAAATATAATTATGAATATTAATTTGAATAACACACTTAATATCTGGAATAACAAGTCAAAACCAATAATTAAAAACATTAATACCAATGCCAATCCTGCAAGCCATGTAAATAATCCACCGCCAAGCCCAAGCCATGAATAATTCATTAATGCAAATCCACCACCTGCCCCAGCCAACATAACAGTATTAAGATTTCCCATAACGCACATAAAAGGATGTAACACAGGTGTTAAAATATCTTTTGATTCTTTTGCTGTTTCTGTTATGTCGCATTTTGCGCCACTTATTACACCTGTTGCAGCCATTGATAGTTCTGAACCAATTAACATTACTGGTGTGACAGTTAAATTTGTCACTATGCGTAACGATTGTGTTCCGGACCAATTTATTGCGCCAATCAACACACCTGCAATGATAACGCGCAGACCTGTTTTCCAAACTTTGTCAAACCATTTACCAAAATCTAGTTTAGGTTCAGCATTTGTTAAATTTTTGACATCTTTGGATGTTGCTTGTTCTTGAATTTGTTTTAATGTATGGAATATTATGAAAATTCCAAATCCTAGGACCATAACAATCCACAAATTATGAACAATGCCATTCCAGAACATTTCTGTTGCACGTCCAAGTGTTGCGAATAACTCACCGATGTATCCACATAAAAAACACCCTTTTGCAGAAGCAATGTCGCCGTCTTGTACACCGATTTGTTGCAAGAAACCATCAACACTTGTATATGATAAAGATGCACCGCCAATAGAAGAACTTAAATACCAAATACCGATTCCTAACGCAACTGCGCCAACTGTAAATTTTATACCTTTTTCAATAAGAAATTTAATTATAAAACTTTTCATTTCTTTTCTTCTTTCTTGTCTTCGGCCTTGTTATCGTCAGATTTTTTATCTGCTGATTTTTCATTTGTTGATTTATCATCATCAGATTTCTTTACATCTTCTGGTTTTGCGATTGCATGTGCTACGTTTTTAGCTTGTGTTGCAACAATATTTGTTAATTTCCAAACATTTTCACCCATTTCTTTTGACAAAGAATCTTCTTGACTTACACCAAATGCAGAGAGTATTTTTTTTGTCACTTGTGGAATTTGGTCTGCGATATAATTTATTACATAAACTAATACAATTGCACCAGCAAAAGTTATCTGCATTGCATCAGAATTATCCAAATCAAAATTGAACAAAGATTCAGATGTGTTTTGAATAGAATCAGAATCAACACCATTTGCATCTAAAAAACCACGAATAATTAACATAATTATTGTATAAGTTAAAATTGTTGCGCCAATTGACACAATTGCATTTATTAATTTTTTAATTTGACCACTGCCCAGATCACTACCTAATTTTTTCATCCAACCTGGTGCATTTTGTGCGTCTTTGAAAATAAAGAATATTATCGATAATGGGAAAAAGAAAGCGAACATTGCCATCGCAACAATGATATCCATAAAACAGAAAGAATATTTTACAAATAATTTTACAAAATTATATGTCAAAAACAGACCAATGAAAAAGACTATGATGTGACGAATTAATGACCCAAATCCAAGAACAAGCGCGCTTATAGAAAAAGCTTCGTCTATGATACCAATACCTATTTTTATATATACTTGAAAATTAGATACACTGGTTTTTATTAAATCTAATATGGTGTCGCGAAGTTTTGGTGAAAAGAAGTTGTTGTCATCTAACGTAATTGCAGAATAATTATCTGGAACAACATAATCAGACGGCAACATCGATTTTGAATATTGTAATGTGACTTGAGCGACTGGTTCAAAAGTAATTTTTGATATAAGACGCGGAACGATTAATCCAGCACTTAACAACGACAATGCAATCAAAGATTTTATAATGACTGGTTTTAAAGTCTTTTGAAAAAAAGGATCGCCCATATCGCTTTTGATATTTTGCCAAACAGCGTTCAAAATGTAAAAAATAAACAGAATGCAGAATATAATCACACTGATGTATGCTAATCTTTGATATGCGGCAGCGGCTGTGTTTGAAATAATTGTAAACAATTTATCAAATACAGGACATGCCCAACATTGTGCTGCATCATCGATTAAAGTGTTTGCCAATTCTTGCATACTATTTCTTTCCTGCTATTTTTTTGGATACATTGATTATATTTTTAATTTTATCTGGTGTTGCTTTCACTTTACCCCACATTGTTTTTGCATCACCTGTCACGTTATTGTAAAGTGTTTTTGGTGTGTCTTTTGTATACAAATCAAGTCGTTCGCGAGTCATATTAAATATGTTTTGCATCAAAAAGAATGTTAAAAGTGCAGATATCCATAACATAGAGTGCTGACCAAAATTCATACCTGTGTTTGTAATTGTTGGTACGTTTTGTGATGCTGTTCCCCCAGCGGCGGCAACAAATACAGATGAAGACCAATTAAATAACGCACGTACCACGGCAACATTAATGCATAATATAAATGCGCATGCAATCATGGTTATAATCAATTTCTTTAATGCATCTATGATTTGACTGAATGCTGGTAAAACATCAAACCATTTGTCAGATTTTTTTGCAACCCATGCTAATACATTAAATGGATACATAATTAGCGATAAACAAAAATCAAAAATTGCTTGAATAATCAGTAGTGCCATAAACACATTTGATGAAACAAAAGCAAATATTAAAAGTATTCCGGTTATTACGTTCAAAAGATTTTCACCATCATGTGGTATCAATGTCATTAAACCGCGCAACCCAGATTTCAAGAAATTAAACCCATATCCAATTACACGATTATTTTCTTTTGAAATAATATTTACGGGTTGAACAAGAAAATCACAACTACGTTTTGATAGCCACCCAGAATCTGTAATAGAAGCAGGGCATACTTCTGTATTTGATTTATCAGCGGCGCTGCTGGTCACCGTTGTTAAAATACTTTCTGTATACAAAGAACCAAATTCAAGAAAGGGATTAACCAGCCATTCTGTTACATAAACAGGTTTTATTTGCAGTAAAAGTATCGCGGCGATAATTGCGCGAAGACATGGTTTTAATACGTTTTCCGCAATTTGAAATCCGGTTTGATTCCCATCCCACATTTCGCCACCACCAGAAAAGCCAAGAAAAGATAGCCAATCTTTTGGTAAATACATTTTTACCAAATACAAACAAATATAAAAGCCAACAATTGCGTACACACAGATGTAAATTAACCCAGTTCCATTCCCAACAAAAAAATTGTACAAAGATGTTGCAATATTCATCATTGTTTCAAGAACCAATGGAACAAATGGTGATAAATTAAATGCATCCATTATACTGGCATGTGCTGGTTGTACAAAAAGACACAACAGAACTGACGACCAAAACAATGTTTGACCATAACGAATCGTTCGAAAAAATCTAGTTTTTTTTACTTTCATTCTCTCTATACAAATTATTCATAATTGAATTATATCACATTTATAATAATTTGTGGTATAATAATTTGTGGTATAATTAAAATTATGAAGGTGTTAAAAAATTTTTGGTTGGCATTAATTGCTATGATGCCCATCTCCGCAGGGGCGGTTGCCCCATTGGTTCTGGGAACATTAGCTGCGGGTGTTGGAATAATAGGTGCTTCGATATGGCGCAGTGTGTCACCTGTCGATATGAAACAAAGTTTTGAATTTTTTTCATCTTGTTGGACGTGCCAAATATTTTCTGATTTGATGATATCTATGTCTACTTTGTTGCCTGGGGTTTATCGTGCGCTGGGACATATCGTGATTCCTGTATCTGCAACATTGTTGTGTGTTCTTGTTGCGTGGCGGTTATTGCAAGGATATATAAATGGAAAACCTGACGATGCATCAAAAACTATTGGCAATTTTGGCAGTTATGTTGTGAAACTGTCTGTTTTGATTGGTGTTTTATTAATACCATTGCCGCGTTTAATAACGAATGTTTTGATAGAACCTGCTTTAACAATAGGTACATCGTTTGATTATGTTGTCAGTGATAATAATAAATTTTCAGAATGCATGGTTGCAACAGCAATGGCAGATCCTGTGTCTGTATCGGTAGATGCATCAGCTTATGGTGCTTTTTCTCCAAAAATGCGGCATCAATTGGCATGCGAAATTTCAAATATACATCAAGTTACTGGTCTTGGAATGACTGTGGGGTGGAAATTGTTAAATACTGCTTTCGATTCGGATTATATGCATAAAATTTTATCAATGGTGCCGATATTTCCTAATGTTCCGATGTTTTTTGCAGGATTGTTGATATTAGTTTTGTATTTTTTTGCTTTATTGCCGATACCGTTATATTTTTTAGAGGTTTTTATAAAATTATCAATGGATTTGATAATGTTGCCTTTGATGTTGATGGCTTGGATGTTTGATGAAGACGATTTCGCGATATTTCCAAAAGGTGGCAGAACGATTCGTCAAATGATTGATGATGTAATTAAAGCAGTAGTTGGAATTGCTTTGACAGTAGTATTTTTAACTTTCTCTATTATGTTTTTGAATGCTGCGTTTGGAGATTGGAATGGGGCGAATCTTTTACAACAAGCAATTGAAAATAACGATTCGAAAACGTTAATGGATGGTTTACTGATGAATAACGATAGTATTGTCACAGTTATTCTTATGGGGATATTTATCGCCATGTTTATGACTATGATTCCAAAATTGACATCTATGCTGTTCAAGATACAAATATCCGATAAATATTATCAAACAGCGAAAAAAGATGTAAATATTGCATGGGAAAACCTTAAAAAATGGGCCACAGCAATAAAAAAATAAAAAATCAAGTGCTTTATTTAACAAAGGGCACTTTTTTATTAACACCGAATCTGATATAATTCACAGTGATGAGCAAAAATCCGATTCTTTATTGGCCATATAAAACCAATGGTAACACTGATTACCAGTTGTCGCGCAAGGTTATAAACAGCGAAACAGGTCTTATGCCAGAGGTTGTGCCTGAAGATTTAGATTTGACTGCTATTTTTTCTGATAATGAAGATGCTGTTGTTTATTATCCTGTGTTTTGTGAATCTACTGGATGGTGGGGCGAATTGCTGGGTGGTTGCGGGGTAATTGTTGATAAAATGATTATTTCCCCAGAATGTCAATTAATGGTTATTGCTTCTGAAACATGTGCAAAATCACATGGTTGTAATCAATTGTTAGCCGCTGAAATTAAACCTGCCAGCGGTTTTTTCAAGAAAATGAATTCTTCTATTGCTACTGTGACAGATATGTTAGCTACGGATGCAGGAACAATTTTGGCGCTGTTTTCTGGTAAAAACCAAAATCAGTTTATAAATGTAATCGAATCGACTGGAAATTCATATCTTGGATGTATCGGGCAGTATTAATCATAAAAAAGACTAACTTTATCTTGATTTTACGAAAAAAGCGGGTATAATCTTCGGGCTGTAAAAATATGTAAGTAAATTTATAAACATAAAAGGACAACACGATGAAAAAAGGAATTCATCCAGAATATCATGAAATTAACGTCACAACAACTGACGGTAAAACCGTAAAAATGTACTCTTCTGTAAAGAAAGATTTGGTTTTGTCTACTGATAATTTGAATCATCCTGCATGGACAGGTCAACGCAGTAATGAAGGTGCCAAAGGTAAACGTGCAGAAGAATTTAAAAGCAAATTTGCTGGGTTTAAATTTTAATTTTGACAGGATGTATCAATGGATTTGTTAATCAAAGGTTCCACAGAATTAAACAAAATGTTCGCGGCTTTGCAGAACACTGCTTCTGGGTTGCGTCGTGATTTCGGTGAAATCGAAGATTTACAACAATCATTGAAAAGTGCCAAAGATTTTGTTGCCAAGGCATCTGCTAGAATAGAAGAAAGTATTTTATCTGATTTGCAACTGGTTCGTCCAAGTGCTGGTTTGTTGACACCTGATGTTTCTAAACAAGGTGATGGTCGTGACGAATTTGTTTTGGCTTTGTCCGGCGCTGCTAATTTTGTTCGTGGTAATGCACATTTTGCGATATCATTGGCATTACGTTCTTTTGGTGAAACCAAGATTGCTTTGGTGTATTCGCCAATCGAAGAAAGATTATATTATGCAGAAAGTGGAAACGGTGCGTATGTGTTTTCTGCGTATCATTCTGAAAAGATTCGTGTATCTAATTTAAAAGATGCCAAAGATTTGACAATTGGGTATAACACAAATGGTATTCGTCCGATTATTTTGGGCACACCACGCGAAACAGGATGTCCGGCATTAGATTTGGCATGGGTTGCATCTGGTAAAATGGATGCTTTTGTATCTGATCCACTTGATTATGCTGAAATTGCGGCGGGTGAATTGCTGGTTCGTGAAGCTGGGGGCAAGTTTTCAATGGACACCGGCGATGTGATTGCTACGAATGGCAAGGTAGAATTGTAAAGCAAGGACCGGCATCGCCGGTTTTTTCTTTTTTATTATTTTTTAACCATTGCTTGCAAAGTCGTTTTTTTTAACTTAAAATTAGTCTTATGAAAAAATATTTACGAATATTTATAAATTTTATTTTCTGGTGCATTGTTGTTGGCATTGCTGGTTTGGCTGTGTTGGTTTTGATTTATGGACATGATTTGCCAGATTATAAAAATTTGGCAACATATACACCACCCGTTGCAACACGTTTATATGCAAGTGATGGTTCATTACTTATCGAATATGCCGAAGAAAGACGTGTGTTTATCGATTTTGAAGATATGCCACCACAGTTAGTAAATGCATTTATTGCTGCGGAAGATCAAAATTTTTGGACACATCCTGGAATTGATGTCCAAGGTATCATTCGTGCAAGTTTGAATAATGCAATGCATGCAGTTGGTTTTAATACAAAATTTACTGGTGCTTCAACGATTACCCAACAGGTTGCAAAAAATTTCTTTTTGACATCAGACAGAACAATTTCAAGAAAAGTCAAAGAAGCGATTCTTGCATTGCGTTTGGAACGCAGTTTTTCAAAAAAACATATAATGACATTGTATCTTAATGAAATCTTTTTGGGGGCACGTGCGTATGGTGTTGGGTCCGCGGCATTAATGTATTTTAATAAACCAGTTAAAGATTTAACTTTGTCTGAATGTGCTTTTCTTGCATCTTTACCGAAAGCGCCGAATGACAGGGAACGTGCTGTTGAACGTCGTAATTATGTTTTGCGCAGAATGGTAAGTGACGGTTATATTACAAAAGAGCAGGCAGATATTGCAGTGGCAGAACCTTTGAATATAAATTCTGGTTTTACAGCGCAAATGGAAATGGATTTTCAATATTTTGCAGAAGATGTTCGTCGTAAATTACTGGATGAAATTGGACGTGAAAAGTTATATAATGATGGGCTTTATATAAAAACAACAATTATACCAGAATATCAACGTGCTGCAGCTGCTGCGTTGGCCAAGGAATTAGATGCATATAATAAAAACAAATCAGATAAAGAACCAAAATTACAGGGTGCAATTATTGCAATGAATCCACATACTGGACGCATTGTTGCGGTGTCTGGCGGTCGTTCTTTTAAAGACAGTTCTTTTAATCGTGCAACCCAGGCATATCGTCAAATTGGTTCCACTATAAAGCCATTTGTATTTTTGGCAGCATTGGAAAAAGGATACAGTCCTGAAAGTTTAATTTTAGATGCACCTATTGTTGGGTGGCGCGAGAATAACAAAGAATGGAAACCTGAAAATTACGACAGAAAATTTCTTGGAAATATACCTTTGCGTTTTTCGCTTGAAACATCACGTAATGTTCCAACTGTTCGTTTGGTTGAACAAATTGGGGTAAAAGATGCTATTGATGCGGCACAAAGATTTGGTGTATATCCCAAAGATTTAAAGGGATTGAATGAATCTTTGGCTTTGGGCAGTGGTGAAACAACGTTGCAAAAGTTGGTTTTGGGATATTCAGCATTTGTTAATGGGGGACATGTTATAGAACCTAAGATGGTTGATTATATTGAAGACAGATATGGTAATTTACTTGGTGGACAAAAACATGAACAAATCGAATGGAGCGAAGATTTGTTGCCCCCAGCAGAAGCAGAAAAAGAAACCCCTTTGTCTGATGAGCAAAGTTTATATCAGATTGTTTCTATTTTGCAGGGTGCTGTTGAACGTGGTACTGGAAAACAAGCACGTGTCGAAGGACATACTATCGCTGGAAAAACAGGAACAACAAATGATGTCAAAGATGTTTGGTTTGTGGGCTTTTCGAAAAATTTAATTGCAGGTGTGTATTTGGGGTATGATACACCAAAATCACTTGGCCATGGTGCAGGTTCTCATATGGCAGCGCGTGTGTTTTCTGATTTTATGCGTGTAGCATTAAAAGATGAACGCAATCAACCATTTTCTGTTCCTGATGGTATGACATTTGTTCGTGTAAACAGAAATACTGGTGTTGCAGCAGCACAAGACCCAGATGGTATGATTATTAACGAAGTTTTTAAACCTGGACAATCACCAAACAAACCGCAATATATCAAAGAAGAAACAGAAAAAGCGGTTGTTGGTGGGATATTTTAAAAATATATTCTTATATTCGTTTATTTAATCTTTTTTTTGTGATAAAATAGACAGCATAAAAGGAGTTTTTTATGTTGACGGATTTTCTTGTGTCTCGGGGATTTCATTTTTTTGCAAGCGGTTGGACTCAATTTGCTGCTGCGTTTGGGATGGCTTTTGTGATAATGATTGTTTTTGGAAGGACTTTTATACGTTTTATGCATAAAATTCAGGGCAAAGGTCAACCAATCAGTGAAAATGTTCCGCTTGAACACAGAAAAAAAGCAGGGACACCTTCGATGGGCGGAATTTTAATTTTGATTGCTGTTTTTGTATCGTCGCTTTTGTTTATGCCAATGCATAATATGACGGGTTGGATTGCATTAATGTCTTTGCTGATGTTTGCATTGATTGGTTTTGCAGATGATTACAAAAAAATATCCAGTCAATCAAAGAAAGCATCAAATGGTTTGTCTCCGTCATTACGTTTGGGACTTGAAGCGGTTTGTGTTGTAATTTTGGCATATTTGATAAACAAGACAATGCCAGGTTATGTTCCTAATTTATCAATTGTTTTGGGTTCAAGTATAGAATTACCATTGGATACGTGGCAATTTGGTGCTTTGTTTGGTGTACCACTGACACTTGGTTTTTTGTATTATGTATTTGCATATTTTGTGATATGTGGTTCTGCGAATGCTACAAATATCACAGATGGATTGGATGGCATGTTGTCTAAGTTATATTTGCCTGTGTTAATAGTTTTAGTTGTTGCATTGTATGGTGCAACACGTACAGGTTTTATGGATGCGGTTATATTTTTACCAGAAACCAGTGCGTTGTACGGTGTATTGGGCGCAGTGTTTGGTGCCGTGCTTGGTTTTTTGTGGTTTAATTCAAAGCCAGCAAGTATCTTTATGGGTGACGTTGGTTCACTTGCATTGGGCGGATTTATGGGAACAGTTGCGATGTTATTGAAATCAGAAATCATAATGGGGGTTGCAGCAGGTATGATGGTTTTGATTTTGTTATCTTCTTTTGTGCAAACAATGTTCTTTAAAATTACAAGAAAGATTACAGGTACAGGCAGACGCATCTTTTTGCGCGCACCAATTCATCATCATTTTGAAGAAATGGGTTGGGCAGAAACAAAAATAGTAGACAGGTTTTTTGTTATATCTATTTTGTTTTCTGGCCTTGCATTGATATTATTAAAATTTGCATAAAATGAAATGGGTGTTGGTATGTTAAGAATTACACGTGGCGAAGAAAGCAGATTAACAAGTTGGTATTTTGAAATAGACCGCAATTTGTTGGTATGGATTTTGTCTTTGATTGCGATTGGAATTATAACAATGTTAACTGCTGGTTCCGCAGAAGCAGCGCGTATGGGACAGCCGTGGTTCTTTTTTATTAAAAAGGCAGTGGTGCCATATACAGTCGGTTTGTTTTGTTTGTTTGGTTTTAGTATGTTAAATAAAAAACAGATTATAAAGATATCTGCGGTTGGATTAATCATAGGTCTAATTGCTTTATTGTTTACTTATGTTAATCCTATACGTATAAATGGCAGTATCCGTTGGGTTAATGTTGGTGGTTTTCGTTTTATGCCGGCAGATATATTAAAACCATTCTTTATAATGATGACGGCATGGTTTTTATCGATGATGCATAAAAAATATGGCAGTGATATTTTCTTTAACAAAGATGCGTGGAAATTTGGCAAGATAAGTTGGATTCCTTATTTGGCGGTTTTCTTTGTCAGTGTGCTGTTGATATTATTACATCCTGATTTTGGAACAGCATTATTATATGTCGGGGTTTTTGGATTGATGTTATATATTGCAGGATTTCCATTAAAATGGTTGTCACTTGTGTTTGGGGGAATTTGCGGGCTTGGTGCACTTGGGATAATGTTTTTACCGCAGCTTGCGCACGTTCGTGAACGTATTGGTAATATGTTTTATATTCAACCAAGAACTCAGGCATGGTATTCAATTAATTCTATTCGTCATGGTGGTTTGTTCGGTGTTGGAACGGGCGCATATGTCCAAGATGTTTTGCCTGAATCAACGAACGATTTTGTGTATTCTGCAATAGCGGAAGTTTGGGGGGCTATTGGTGCGTGCGCATTGGTTCTGGTTTTGTTTTTCGTTTTAAAAAATCTGTTAAACCATGCAATACATGCTCGTGATGATTTTGTTGTTTATGCGGTTGCCGGGACTGCTGCATTGTTTGGTGGACAAATATGTTTTAATTTGATGACTGCATTACATTTGATTATAGACAAAGGAATGACTTTGCCGTTTATATCATATGGTGGTGTGTCGTTTATAACATTTTGCATATTGTTTGGAATGGTATTATCTGTTATTCGTGAAGACACATGGAATAAATAATGGGGGCAAAAATGAAAATATGGATTGCGACAGGTGGAACAGGTGGACATGTGTTTCCTGCATTAAGTGTGGCACATGAATTAGTAAAACGTGGCCATAAAATAACAGTTTCCACAGACGGTCGTGTTAAACAAATGGTTCGAGATGGAAAACCAGATTCTGCACGTGTTGCGTTTGTTTGGGCAGCAGGTGTTGGTGCAAAATCAAAAATTAAACAAATGATTGCGTTAGGTAAGATAGGTGTTTCAGCATTTGCTTTGATTTTGCGGTTTATGCTGTTTCGTCCAGACAGAGTTGTTGCATTCGGTGGATATGCATCTGTGCCAGTAGTGTTTGCGGCACATGTCTGGAAAATACCAACATATTTACATGAACAAAATGCAGCGATTGGTCGTGCAAACAGATTTGCGTTGCGCTGGGTAAAAACTTTGATGACCAGTTTTGAATCTGTTGATGGTTTGCCAAAAACAACAAAAACACGTGTTGTTTATACAGGTTTGCCAGTACGCAGCACATTTATAGAAAATGCAAATGCACCGTTAAAACATGAAAATAAAATATTGGTGACAGGTGGTTCATTGGGAGCGCAGATATTAGATGAAATTGTGCCGATTGCAGTATCAGAAATGAAAAATAAAAAAATATTCATTACGCATCAAACGCGTCCAGAAAACGTTGAAAAATTGCAACGTTTTTATGCAGAACACAAAATCCATGCAAATGTGTTGTCTTTTGTTCGTGATATGGCATCTGCGATTGTCGATGCAGATTTGATTATCGGGCGCAGTGGTGCCAGTACGGTTATAGAAATAGAAACAATCGGGCGGCCTGCAATCTTGGTTCCATTAAATATCAATCCAGATCAGGCGGCGAATGCGGCATCTTTTGCAAAATTAGGTGGTGGATTTGCAATCGAACAAAGCAAATTTTCAACCAAATGGTTGTCGTCAATATTGGATGAATTGTTTGATAATTCGTCGCGCCTTGATAAAATGGCTAAGAAAGCATACGTTGAAAACAGGGCAGTCCAAAAAATCGCAGATACAATTGAAAAATAATAAAATACTGATTGAAAAAAATCGGTGTTTTTTTATATTGAAAAATACAGATATTTTTTGATAAAATGTATCCGTCACAGAGAAGTTTTTGTGATGGGGTGTCGAAACCCGGATAAACGGCGTCAGTTGATTGACGATAAAAATCTCCAACTAGAAAAAACGGTTGGAGGGCTGCAAAATATAAAGAATATGCACACAATTTCCGTTTAAATTGTTTCGAACCTCCAACCACCTTATGTTAATACGGTGGTTTTTATTTTTAGTTGTACCGGCAGTGTTTTTGTGCTTGCGTTTTGTTTTACTTTTTTACTATGATAAAAACAGCAGAAGAAGGAAAGAGAAAGAATATGAAATACATTGCCTTGATACCATTGTTAATAACAACTGTTTGTCCGGTATTTGCGGCTAACGTTGTCAATGATGATAATAAAGGTTGTAATGTTTCGACGTTGCTGACAACAGATGGTTCAGTGGAATTAATCGCAGATTGGTCGATTAATACAATTAATTTGGCATGGTATAACAATGATGAAAGAATGAATGTTGATGCTGCTTCTCAATCTTGTAAATATGGCGATGTTATTAAGATTCCAACGGTGCAACCAAGACATGGCTATAATCTTGTTGGGTGGCGCGTGCGTCAACCATCAGCATTTGATTTGTCGACTTTAGATGCTACAATTGGTGGAAATGCATATTATGCATATACTAAAGTTGATGATGTACGCTATTGTTTTGACAATTCATCTAATCTTTGGGCCGCTCAAAATATTACTTGTCCTGATGGTGACGAACCGTTTAAACCAGATTTAGTAAATGTAAACGATTGGAAGGTCGAATTTAGTTATGGTGTAATACGTGGTACAGCAATATGTAGTAACACTGAGGGAGTTCGTGATAATTATGCTAATGACATGTGGAATTCATTGGAATATCCGGGTAATGTGACATGGGAACCTGTTACAGACAACTCTGGCGAAGGTAGAGGTTGTTGGTGTAATATAACAGGTTATGCTGAAAATGTTCAAGGAGTATATGTGTCTGTTTTTGCTCCTTGGGTGTTTTGGAATAATATGAATGCTTATAATTGCCCGAGGTGGTGTGCAGAGAGTTGTGCGGAAGAGTTAATAAAAAATGTTGATTTTAATAATAGTTTTCGTAGAGCTATGTTTGGAATTACAGTTCCAAGATCATAAAATAGATCTGGTTTTATAATAAATTACCTGTGTTGTTAATACACAGGTTTTTTATTTGTGGTAAAAATCAGTATTTTTTTGCTTGCGTACGATTCGTGATTTGTTCTATGATAGATTCAAGGAAGGAAAGGAATGAAATATTTTTCATCATTTGTTGTATTATGTTTAATGTTTACAAGTGCCGGAAATTCCGCATATTTGCCGGTTGTTGATGTGTCGCGTGGCGATGTGTCTGCACGCGCTTTGTTTGGTGAAGAAATTGTTCCGCAAAAAACTGTTGCCGTTGAAGCACGTGCCAAGGAACCAAGAAAGGTTGTTGCACGGACTGCAAAAAAAACATCAACAACGAATGTTGCAAAGGCTGATATTTTAAAACCAAATCGTCCAAGTTCTGATTTGTGGGCGCGCAGTGTTGATGAACCTTTGCGTATGCCACGTATGGATGAAATTGCTGTGATTAATTCTGATGTGGTTTTACCCGAAGAATCTTTGATGTCGAAACCGGCATTGGTTGCCAAGAAAGATGTTAAACCACGGGTTGCGCGGGATGAGGCTTTGAACGAATTAAAACAATTACGTGCCGAAGTTGCTAGATTGTCACAATTGCAAAAAGAAACGGAAGATAAAATTGCAAATGCGCGTCCAATCGCTGTTCAAACACCAATTTCTGGTGCATCTGATGTGATGCCTGCGACTGAAAAACGTTCTGTGTCTGTTCGCCGCGAAGTTGTGCCGTCTGTGGAACAATCAAAACAAATTGCAAGAAATGCGATAAATGAAGTTGCAGAACCAAAATTAACATCTGTTAATGAAATGTCCAAGATGTCACCAAACGAATTGAAAAAAGCATTCAAGAAAACTTACCTTTCTGAAAATAAACATTTATCAACATATCAAATGGATAGTCGATATGACGAAGTTAGTGATATGTCATCTGCCATAGAAGGTTTTTCTGCACAACGTGATTTGTCTGAAACAGATACAGGTGTTCGTCCGTTGGAAATAAAAATTTCTTTCTTGAATGGTGATTCTGGCTTGTCACGTGAAAATTATACTTTGTTAAGTGAATCTGCGGCAATTGTTGTTAATAATCCAAAACGTGCAATCCAAGTTGCAATCCCAGAATCTGCAACACAAACCAAGGATGGACGTAAATTGGCTGCGCGCAGATTGGCTATTATTGAACAAGTTTTACGTGATACGGGTATCGCAGAACAAAGAATTGTCCCAGTATTATCGCAACGTGACGGTGATGAATTTGTTTTGCGTGTGATTTCTGGTGATATGTTTGAATCTTTGACTAAACAAAAACGTAATATGTTTGGTGACAGTGTTTCAAACAAAACATACAAAAGTATGGCGTGGTAAATTTATTCAAATCTTTTCTTGATTTTATATATCCACCATTATGTCCAATATGTAATGACAGTGTTATCGAACATGGTAATTTATGCAGCACATGTTGGGCACGATTTAATTGGATTTCAAATCCAAAATGTTTTAAATGTGGATATCCTTTTCCGGCTGATCTAGATTTAGGCCCAAGGCCTATGTGTCCACATTGTGCATCTGGTGAATGTGAATTAGATTTTATTCGCAGTGCGTGTGTATATGATGATGTTTCAAAGAATATTATGTTGCCGTTCAAACATGCATCCAATCTTAAATATCAAATGTTAATGTCGCGGGCGATGATAAATTGCTTGCGTGATTTGAATCTGGATGTTGATGTTGTTATACCTGTGCCGTTGGCATATAAAAGATTGTGGCATCGTGGTTATAACCAAGCAACACTTTTGGCACGGCCAATTGCAAAACATTTTAATGCAATTTTAGATGTTGATTCTTTGTGCAGAAAATACAGACCGGATATGGGACATAAAACATCAAAACAACGTCGTGAAAATGTTCGTGGTGTTTTCAGTGTCATAAAAAATAAAAATATTTTCGGTAAAAAGATTTTGTTGGTTGATGATGTTATGACAAGTGGTGCAACGTTTTATGAATTAAATCGTATTTTGCGCAAAGCCGGTGCATCTGCCGTATACGCGGTTTCGTTCTGTCGTGTTGTGCATGCAATTTAATGTTTTATATTGCACAAAGATTGCTGTAAAAAATTCGCAGTTTCTAATTCGTTGTGATTCATTGTCTGGGCAGTTTCTTGTAAATCAATTTTTTCTTTGGCGGTATTTAAAATATCAACCATATCTTTTTGATCGCTGGTCAAAGGTTTTGAATTTGTTTCATCCCATTTCACAGAAAGTATATTTTTGCCGTTTACATTTATACCGTAAAAATTATTAGCCCACCCATTTATTATATGCAAGATTTCTTTTTTGTTTTTATCGACGATAGTGTATTTGTCGCCCATAGATATTTTGTTATGAATAATCATATTATTGTGAATAGTTTCCTTGATTAGCATTTTTACAATTTTATTCATTTTTACCCCCAGATTTATGTAAAAATAATATGCTTTTTGTAGTGCTTTTTCACTAGGAATATTTTATTATTGTGAAACTTGATTTTGTGTTTTTTATCGTGTAAAATTGGCATACTGGAAATTACGAGGTTTTAAATGAATATTGAATTAGGTAAAAATATAGACACACGTGAACTGGAAACCAAAATTCAAAAGTTTTGGGATGAAAATAATTTTTGGGATAATCATGTAGAAAGTGATAAAAAGTCTTTTTGTGTCATGATGCCACCACCAAATGTGACGGGTAATTTGCATATGGGACATGCGTTGGATAATGTTTTGACCGACATTGTTTGCCGTTATAAACGCATGAACGGATTCGATGTTTTATGGCAACCGGGTACAGACCATGCGGCGATTGCAACGCAATTATTAGTGGAACGCGATTTATCAAAACGTGGTATAAATCCAAATACTATGACATTGGACGAAAAATTACAGGCTGCATGGAATTGGACCAAAGAATATGGTGGTCAGATTGTAAATCAATTACATATTTTGGGTGTGACACCTGTTTGGAAACGCGAAAGATTTACTATGGACAAAGGCTTGTCAGAAAACGTAACAAGATTGTTTGTCAGAATGTATAACGAAGGTTTAATATATCGTGCAAAACGTATGGTAAATTGGTGCCCAAAACAACAAACAACAGTTTCTGATTTGGAAATTGATACACGTGAAGAACATGGAAAGTTTTATTATTTCAATTATCCACTGGTTGATGGTGGTTTTATTGAAATTGCAACAACGCGTCCTGAAACTTTGTTTGGAGATCAAGCAATCGCTGTTCATCCAGAAAATGAAAAATTAAAACATTTGATTGGAAAGACAGCAATCATTCCATTAACAGATATTGAAATTCCAATTATTGGTGATGGACATGCCGATCCTGAAAAGGGAACCGGGGCTGTGAAAATTACACCCGCACATGATTTTGATGACTATGAAGTTGGATTGCGTCACAATTTAAAAACAGTTTGTATTTTAACGCCGGCTGCGAAAATGATTTCTGATTTTCCTGTTCCAGAAAAATATTGGGGCATGGATAGATATGAAGCGCGTAAAGCTGTTATAGAAGATATTGAATCTGCCGGTTTGTTAGTAAAAATTGAGGATAGAATTATTCCGACACCATATTCTGAACGTGGTGGTGTTCCTGTTGAACCTTGGTTGTCAGATCAATGGTTTGTTGATGCTAAAAAATTAGCAGAGCCGGCAATTAAAGCTGTTGAAGAAGGTAAAATAAAATTCTTGCCAGAACACAGATATAATTTATTTATGGCATGGATGAATAACATTCGTCCGTGGACAATTTCACGTCAATTATGGTGGGGACATCGTATCCCTGCTTGGTATGACGAAGCGGGCAATGTTTATGTTGCAGAAACAGAAGAAGAGGCAGTTAAACAATCTGGTGGTAAAAAACTGGTTCAAGATCCAGATACATTGGATACATGGTATTCGTCTGGTCAATGGCCTTATGCAACATTGGGCTGGCCAGAAGACACACCGGAATTAAAGAAATACTATCCGACTGATTATTTGTGTACTGGTGCAGATTTAATCTTCTTCTGGGTTGCACGTATGATAATGATGGGTATATATGTGATGGGTGATATTCCATTCAAAACTGTATATATGCATGGTATGGTTGTTGATAAACATGGTAAAAAAATGTCAAAGAGCAAAGGTAATGGAACAGACCCAATGGAAGCAATAAATAAATTCGGTAGTGATGCTACGCGTTATTGGATTGCGACTGCACCAATTGGAACAAATTTGCCGTATATTGAAGATGAAGTTAAACGTGGTTCTAAACTTTTGACAAAGTTATGGAATGTTGCAAAGTTTGTTTTGATGTATTTAACTGATTTTGAACCAAAGACTGCGCAAGAAATTCCAGTAAGCAAAAGATTTATCGAAGACAGATGGGTTCTTAGTGAATTGAACAAGGCGGTTGATGAAACACGCAAAAATTTGGACAAGTATTTCAATTATAATGCGCGTGCTGCGATTGATACATTTTTCTGGGATGTGTTTTGTGACCAGTATATTGAATTTATCAAAGACAGATTTTGGAGTCCGGAAAAATATTCACCAGAATCAAAATTGTCTGCACAATGGACACTTTACACAGTGTTGCGTAATATAATCGGTTTGTATGCGCCATTTATTCCATTTATCACCGAAGAATTGTGGCAAAAGATTTACAAAGATGTCGAAGGTGGCGAAACATTGCATTTGACACAATATCCTGTTGTAAAAGAAGAATATAACACTGATGTTGAACAAATGAATATTGCGCTGGATATTTTGAAAAATGTTCGCGGACTTCGTACAACACGCAAGGTTGGTAATGGTGCGAAACTTGAAACATTAACAATACCAAGTGATACACCAGAAATTTTGCATGGGCTTATTAAATCTGCTGCGCGTGCAAATGAAATTGTATTGGGCAAAGATATAGATTTTGTTGTTGCGTCAAATGTATAACAATAAAATTTTTTAAAGGCAAAGGAGATTTTTGGCATGGTTGATAAATTAACAGAAGAACATATTTTGAAAACTTATCAATGTGACAGATACGGCTTTATGCGCCCAATTACCTTGATGAATATATTACAAGGTTTGGCTGGAACACATGCTGATAATCTGGGGGTTGGTCGTAATGTTTGTGGTGCAAAAAACATTGCTTGGGTTTTGACACACATGTTCGTTGATATTATTGATATGCCACATACAAATGAAAAATTGATATATTCTACATGGCCATCTGGTTCAGGCGCTGTGCGTTCTGAACGTGATTTTGAAGTAAGAGATGAAGCTGGTAAATTAAGACTTCGTGCAATATCTCAATGGGTTTTGATTGATTTGAAAACACGTCGTCCAGTACGTATTTCTGATTATTTCCCTGGGTGGGCAGGATTGCCAGAACGTGTATGGAATCGTGATTTTGACAAAGCGACTGATTTTATACCGACAAAAACACATGTGATGGCATGCCGTTTTGATGATATAGATGTGAACCAGCATATAAATAATGCGGTTTATACTGTATGGGCAACTGAAAGTGTCGGCTTTGAATATCGTAATGCACATAAATTGCGTGGCATAGATATTTATTTTGAACATGAAATAAATCCAACAACACCGACTGTTCGTATAGAAGTAGGATTTGATGGTAATGTTTCACGTCATAAAATTATGACCCAAGAAGTCGAACATGCAAAAGTTGTTTGTTATTGGAATGATAATAAATAAAATTATTGATTATAGAAAAAAACACCCTTTTGGGTGTTTTTTTTAATTTTAAATTGTGATATAATACACGTGTCAGAAAGTGTTTTTCTGATGGGGTGTGAGAACCCGGATAAACGGCGTCAGTTGATTGACGATAAAAATCTCCAACTAGAAAAAACGGTTGGAGGGTTGCAAAATATAAAGAATATGCACACAATTTCCGTTTAAATTGTTCTCAACCTCCAACCACCTTATGTTAATACGGTGGTTTTTGTTTGTGTATGGGTATAAATGCACAGACAAATAAAAAACGAAAGACACAAGGAATATCACATGAAAAAAATAACATTAACATCTGTTATGGCGATTATGATTGTATTTTCTGCCTTTGCGAAAGATGAACCAAATATACCTGCGGATAACCCTAATCCATCCTGTGACAACAATACGTTAAAAACAACATCAGGCTCTGTAAGTTTAGTGGCGAATTGGACACCAGAATCTTATTCGTGTTCGGCAGGTCAATATTTGGATGCTAGTGATGCGGAATGCAAAAAATGTCCAGAAAATTATTATTGTGAAGGTTTTACAGACCAAACTTTTAACAACAGTGATATTGGTAAAACGTCGTGTTCAAATGCACCTCATTGGGAAGGGTACGGTAATGAAACTTTTTTAAATTCTGAATCTGGCGCGGTCAGTGGAAATTGGTGTTATGATTCTAAAACTACAACATGTGCGGTTAAAAATCGGTATTATTTTGGACATGGAACGCCAACTTATGCCACAACCGATGATGTAGCCTGCAGAATTTATACATCAACAAATGCCGATAATGCAGAATTTGACCATAATTGTACACTGGAAAATGTATCAGATTGTGAAATGACATTGTTAACTTGTGATGCGGGTTATCACCTAAGCGGAACCACCGGGGCATTGGCAAATTACGTCAATGAAAACACTTCTATGGATTCGGAATTTCAAACATACAGATCTAAAGTGGGAGCTGCAAATGGCGGTATTGATAAAGGTGATATATCAAACTTAAATCCAGGTGAATGGAAAGATGTTTGGTATGATGGAACCTGGGTCAAAGGAATATCCACTTGTAACAATCAACCTACTCCACTCAATACTATTATGATTGCTGGTGCAGCCTGGCAAACGGATGAAATGTCACAAGAGGATTTTTTGGCAGCTATATCTGATGTGACAACAGATGAACAATTTACAAAAGTTATGGATATATTTCAGAAAATGCTAAGTAATACAATCACCCTTGCCGATGCTTCGAATTTGTTGTATTACGAATTTGCATATGGTGATTTGCCACAACAAAATTTTTCAGCAGACAGCGCTGGTGCATATTGTTGGTGTAAAATGACACAATACAGTATTGCGGGTGGTTTGACGCAAACCGCAGATTCTGCATTATGGGTCTCAACCACAGGTGCCACGGACGAACTTACAGATGACTCTTGTTCAAAGCGTTGTGCACGATCTTGTGCTGAAAGAATAAAATCAAATGCTATGCATCGCAATATGTTGTTTGGGGAATTGGGTGAACACAGAAAATGTGAACCGAATACAATAAACCTTAATTGGAATGCGGTTGGTAATGTTGGTGGTGAAACTGGATTACAATTTGCAAATGATGGTGGTGGTATGTGTACATACGATGGTATAATTACATTACCAACACCGCCAACCAAGACAGGTTATACGTTTAATGGTTGGAATGTTTCGGTGGTGGAACAGTCTGATGTCCCACAAGACCCGGAACCACAACAACCAAAACCATAAAACAGTTTTTGTGATTGCATAAAAAAATCGCCAAACGGCGATTTTTTTTTATTATTGTTAACCATTCGATTAATTAATGGCAGATACAGCCAAACGTTTACGTCCAGCAGCACGACGACGATTCAAAACATCACGTCCAGATTTAGTAGCCATTTTTTCACGAAAACCATGTGTTTTAACACGACGAGTCTTTGATGGTTGATATGTTCTTTTTGTTGCCATTTGTTAAATCCTTTTTGATTGCACACTATTTAATCATACCTTTTTGCAAAACGCAACTATTTTATTTACTTTTTATCAAACCGCATTTTTTCAGGCCTTCTAAAAACAAATACCATGCAAAAACAGCACCCATAAATTGCCAAAATGGTAAAAATATATTAGATGTTTTCATCTGTTGCCCCCTTTGGTTTTCTTTATATATTTATATTATAGTACTTTGTTGTTATTTGTCAAGTTTTAAAATACTGATAATTTTTATTAAAAAAGTTGCATTTTTTTTGCTTTATTTCTTGACCGAAATGCTAATTTTTTGCTATTGTTTTACTATTGAAAAATAGGGGAAATAGTAATGTCTGAAATAAACGAAATAAATAACGAAATTAATGAAATCAAGGTGCCGCAATCACCAATTGAACATGAAATGCGTACATCCTTTTTAGATTACGCGATGTCTGTTATTGTGGACCGTGCATTGCCTGATGTAAGGGATGGTTGCAAACCGGTACATCGTCGTATTTTATACGTTATGAACGAAGTTGCGCCAGCAACAAAATCGACTGTGAAGTCTGCACGTATCGTTGGTGACGTGATGGGACGTTATCATCCACACGGCGATTCATCTATTTATGAAGCAATGGCACGTATGGCCCAAGATTTTTCGATGGGTGAAATGTTGGTTCAAGGCCAAGGTAACTTTGGGTCTCGTGACGGCGATAAACCTGCTGCGATGCGTTACACCGAAGCGCGTTTAAGTAAACTGGGTGCATCATTGATGGATGATTTGGACAAAGATACTGTTGATTGGCAACCTAATTTTGACGGAACATTACAAGAACCTGTTGTTTTGCCAACCAAGTTTCCTAATTTCTTGGTTAATGGTGGATCTGGAATTGCCGTGGGTATGGCAACAAACGTTCCGACATATAACTTAGGCGAAGTTTGCAACGGTATTTTGGCAATTTTAAATAACAAAGATATTACTGATGATGAATTGTTCGGTGTTATACCAGGACCTGATTTCCCAACTGGTGGAATTATTATGGGGCATGCTGGGGCATACAAGGCACACACAACAGGACGTGGTTCTATAATTGTTCGTTCAAAAACTCATTTTGAAAATATACATGATCACCAAGCGATTGTTGTCGATGAATTACCATACCAGGTTAACAAGTCTCAGTTGATTATCAAAATTGCAGAAATGGTCAAAGATAAACGTATCGAAGGTATTTCTGATATTCGTGATGAATCATCCAAAGAAGGCTTGCGTGTAATCATTGAATTAAAACGCGACACAATGCCAGAGGTTGTATTAAATCACTTGTTCCAATATACAGAAATGCAATCTAATTTTCCTGTGAATATGATGGCGTTAAATCGTGGTCGTCCAATGTTGTTTACAATAAGAACTGTGTTGGATGCGTTTATTGAATTCCGTGAAGAAGTTATTCGTCGTCGTACAATTTTTGATTTGAACAAGGCACGTAATCGTGCGCATACTTTGTTGGGATTATCGGTCGCATGCGGTAATTTGGACGAAGTTATAAAATTAATTAAAGAATCTGCAAATCCAGATGATGCGCGCACTGCATTGATATCACGTGGTTGGGCCGCATCGGATATTGAATCTTACATTAATTTAATTGATGACCCAAATACAGAATACAAAGATGGTATGTTCTATATGAGTGAAGACCAAGCAAAAGCAATTCTTGAATTGCAATTGCATCGTTTGACTGGTTTGGAACGTGACAAGATTCATAATGATTTGACAGAATTGGGTGCTGTGATTAAAGATTTGCTTGCGATTCTTGGCAGCCACGAACGTATTGTTCAAATTATTCGTGATGAAACAACCGCTGTACGTGATAATTGGTCGCAACCACGTCGCAGTGAAATATCTGATGCAGAAATTGATATAGATATTGAAGATTTGATTGCACGTGAAGATATGGTTGTCACAGTTTCTAATACAGGATATATCAAACGTGTTGCGTTGGATACTTACCGCGCACAAAAACGTGGTGGCAAAGGACGCAATGCGATGACAACAAAAGAAGACGATTATGTTGTAAATGTATTTGTTGCAAATACTCATACACCATTGTTGTTCTTCAGTTCCAAAGGTTTATGTTATAAATTAAAGACATATAAATTACCAGAAGCAACCGCTGCGGGTAAGGGGCGTCCATTGGTTAATTTATTACCATTAACCGAAGATGAAACGATAACTGCAATTTTGCCAGTTCCAGAAGACGAAGTTAAACGTGTTCAAGAATCTGGCAAAGAACATTTCTTGATGTTTGCAACTGCATCTGGAACAGTGCGCAGAAATCGTATGTCTGATTTTGATTCGATTCGCAGCAATGGTAAAATTGCAATGAAACTGGAAGATGGAGATTCTTTGATATCTGTATTGCCATGTACCGAAGACCAAGATGTATTCTTGTCAACATATCGTGGCCGTTGCATAAGATTTGCTGTGCCAGAAATCCGTATCTTTGCAGGACGTAATTCAACGGGTGTACGCGGATTATCTTTGCAAAAAGATGATTATATAATCGGTATGGCGATGTTGAATCATGGTGAATCTGATTCTGTGGTGCGTGCTGCGTATGTAAAGCAAAGTCGTGCATTGCGTCGTGCGGCAACTGGCATCGAAGAAGAAGCTGATGCGGATGAAGAAAATACAACATTGGTATTAAATGATGAACAAATGGCCAAGATGGCATTGACCGAAGAATTCATCTTGACGATTTCTGAAAATGGATTTGGTAAACGCACAAGTTCTTATGAATATCGTTTAACACATCGTGGTGGTGGCGGATTTACTAATATTAAACTAGGTGGTAAGAATACTGCTGTTGCTGGATCGTTCCCTGTAAATGATAATCAAGATGTTATCATGGTGACAAACGGCGGTAAAATCATCAGAACACCGGTCAAGGATGTTCGTATCGCTGGTCGTTCAACTGCGGGTGTGACATTGTTCAGAACAAGCGAAGGTGAAAAGGTTGTGTCTGCAATCGCAATCGATCATGAAGAAGAATCAAATGATGATGTTATATTGGACGAAAACACCGAAACATCAAACGTTGAAAACGCATAAAAAACTGGTGCAGGCACATGGAAAACAAAGGCGAATATTTTATTCCAATAAACGAAGTCGCAAAGCGACTGGGGGTGCCTGCACATACTTTGCGTTATTGGGAAAAACAGTTTCCAGGTGCGATTCGTCCGGTGACAGGTGCCGGTAATCGCCGGTATTATCGTCAAGATACTGTTGATAAAATTGACATGATAAAATCATTGTTATATGACAAAGGAATGACAATTGCCGGGGTAAAAAAGATTCTGCATAATGGAACATTTGATGATGAGGCAAAAATTGCAAAAATACCGGTGTCTGTTCAATCGTCTCAGTCGATAATAAATACTGGTAAAAACGAATCAAAAACATCGGTAAATACCGATGATATTGATGTTGCAATAAAATTATTGAACCAGGCGAAGATGTTTCTTGATTAATTATAAAAAATACACTCTGTTCCATAAAAGATAGTAAAAATAACGAATCATTGTGACGAGAGCTAAAATATGATATTATTCCTAATATGTAGGGGAATAATATGAAACCAGACATTAAAAAGATAACTATTCATAACAACAAAAAATTAATAATTAAATTTATAAAAGAAATGCTTGTGAATCCAAGAATTTCAGTTCACGAATGGTCTAAAATTACAAATCAAACCCCAAATCTAAAAATAGGTTATCCTGGACAACATTTAGCAAGTTTGATTCTTGGAATTAAAGGAACTGCATCTGGAGCAAGAGGAAATGATATAGAAGATGGAACAGAAGTAAAATCTTGTAGTTTGGTTGATCAAAGTGATAAATGTAAAAATAAAGAATGTGGAAAAAATCTATTTAAAACCGATACAAAATGTCCGTATTGTGGTTCTAAAGATATTAAAAGAAATTTTGATTCAAAATGGTTAATTGCAATTCATAGTGAAGATGAACTAAAAATGGCAACAAAAGAAACAGATAGATTTTTATTTGTTGTTACTGATTATCCAGATAGAACTAATTTTAATGATATTAGAATAAGAGCATTTGAAGTATATCCAAAAGAATCTCGTGGAAAAAGGTTTGTAGAATTATTAGAAAATTATTACAAATACATATATTTACCACATATTGAGAAAAATAAAAACAAGACTCCTGCACCTAAAAATTTATTTCCTGATATGTACCCATTTTATATGTGTAATCCTGTTAAAATCTTTGAATGTGAAATTAAAGATAGTATAAATAATCCACAAATAAGTATAACTCATTATATTGAACCTGAAGTTGATAGAAGTTCGCTAGAATCAGAACAAATGCCTAAATCTTTATTATCAAAAGTAGAAAAAGATATATTATTATCAAAAGGAATTGATATATCCAAAACAAAGACAATTTCAGAATCATTAAGAGAATATTTGCCACTTCGTGATACAGATAAAAAGATAAAAGAAATAGGAACTAAAAAGACAAAATTATCAGAATAAAGACAATTTTGATTTATCAAATCTATCATTCATTTTATCAAAATATTCTTTATCTAATTCAATAACAGTAGCACATCTATTATTATTTTCGCATGCCAATAATGTTGAACCACTACCTGCAAATGGATCTAAAACCTTATCACCTTCATTAGAACTAACTTTAATCAATCTTTCTATAAGAGGTAAAGGTTTTTGAGTTGGATGTATCCTTTTTTCGGAATAGAAATCAATATCATCCCACACATCTGTTATACCCATTTCAGCATTGTATGTTTGTGCTATGTGTTCATAAGGAATATGAAATTGTAATATTGATTCTAATTTTTCCCATAATTCTTTTGTAGGAAATTGCTCACATACATTTTTACCTGTATATATGCTCCACATACCACCACCATTAGATTTTACACCTAATGCTTCATTTATTTCTTTTGATTTTAATCCAAGTTTCTTTTGTTGGTCTAGCAGTAATTGTTTAGCATATTTTTTATTATCTTTTACTAGAAATAAAACAGATTCTGTTACATTGGGAAACATTTTATATTTTTTGGTAGCACGACCTGCAACGGCTTTCATACCTTTGTTGATAATTATTTGTTGCCTTAATTCAAATCCCATATCTTGTAATATAGGAACTAAAAATACCAACATTCTAAAATATCCAAACAAATAAAAAGTTCCACCAATTCTAAGTGTTCTATAAACTTCTTTTAACCACTTTTTACACCAATCAAGATAATCATCTTCTGTTCGCCATTGGTAATCCCATTTTTCACCAATAACTTTCCAATAAGGTGGGTCGGCTACTACTAAATCAAAATAATTATCTGAAATAGATTTTAGTTTTTCTATACAATCACCTAAAATTATATTATGTTTATCAGCCATTTTACCTTTCCTAGTTATCTATATTATTCATTTAATACTTTTTTTCAATATTAAAATCCTGCATTTAATTCAAATATTTGTTTCTGTGTTATAGAACTATTTATTTTGATTAGAAAATCAAACATATTTAAATTTCTTCGCAACATTTTTACATAATTTACATAACCTTGAAGATATTTAGTAGCAACCCCACGAAAGTTATGATTTATCAACCCTTTCATACTGGTATGTATATTATCTATTCTACCTAAATTATATGTTTTAGATTTAGATAAACCTGTTGTAAATTTCTTATGTTTTACATTTCTAATCAAATTATACGATTTTTCACCGTCAGTTATCAATGTGGAATTATTACTAATTTTATCTTGTAAGTTAGTTACAACCCAATTAGGTTGAACTTTACCATATCCAACAGGTTTACCAAACATATTGTTATTTCTATCAGTTGCAGTTAAAACACAAATTAAATCTTTTGATAATCCACGTTTATGTTGCATTTTCTTATATTCTTCTTCGCTACAACCATATAAAGACATAATTTGAAACTTATTTAATTTAGATTTACCAGATTTATGTGCTTTTCTAGTTAAATTTCTACTACCTTTTTGACTTTCTCTAAAATATGTTTCATCTGCTTCAACTATTCCACCCATAGTTGTCGTTTCAGATGATAATGCCTTTAATATCTTATGTCTCCAATAAAAAGCAGTTTTAAGATTTATATGTAATTCTTCTGCTATATGACGTAATGAAAGTTTTTTAGTCATTAAATCAATATATTTTACCCATAAATCAAATGATTTCTTTGTAGAAAAGAAAGGTGTATTTGTTGTAATTGTGAAGTTTTTATGACATTCGCAACATTTAAATCTTTGATTTCCATGCAATTTACCAATTTTCACAATATGGTTAGAATTACAATATGGGCAATTGGAATTATTTTTAGCAGATTCATTAAAAATCTGTTGTGATTTACTACGTTGTGTTTCCAACATTAAACGAGTAATTAATTCTTCTTTTTCTGCATTTGTTAATCTGTTCAATAATATTTCTAATTCCGTATTCATAATTGCTATATCTCTTTGTTTTTACATGATTATTGTAGCAATTATTTTTCCTATAGCAAGCTATTTTTACTATCTTTTATGGAACAGAGTGAAAAAATATAATAAAAACACCGGCAAATGCCGGTGTTTTTAATCGCGTTGAGATTGGTTTTGAATTGGTGGTAATGGTCTTATATCATTATTCAAATTAAATTCTGGATTTTGTAAAATTGTTTTTTGTAATCCCTGGGCAACATAATTGGCAATCTTGTCATCATCATAATTTAATTTTGGAACCAAGAATTGACGTAATTTAGGTGTTTCTTTGATTATTTTATTTTTTATGTAATTATTGTAAGTCGTTTGAAGAATTTTACAAATCTTTTCGGGATTTATAAAATATTCATTTCGTAAGTATAGACTGATACCAAAGAAAGAACCGCTTCGACCATTATAATCCAAGAACACTTCATTTGGATGGTTAGGATATACCAGAAAAACATAATGGACTTCACCGTTTGAACGTCTTGTGACCCGGAATTTCATACCACCAGTATCGCCATTATAAAAAAGCTGCAAAAAATTAATCATATTTTGTTCACAACGTGATTGATTAAAGCCGTTTGGAACACCAAAAACAACCAGATTCACTTTCGACATTTTTTTCTCTTTGTTTCGGTGTTATTGTATCAATGTTTTTGCGAAAAAACAAGCTGTGAATCCCCCAAGAATAATTAAAAACGAAATCGAAAAAACTGATTGTTCAGTCGATTTAAATATTTGACAGGACGACCCATGCAATTCACGAACTAACGAGATATGCGATTTGTTGTCGTTTGGGAAAGAAATTAAGATGTTTTTTGATAAGTAAATTTAATTATTATGCTTAAATTTAGCAAAACAATTTATATCACAAAAACGGTTTTCATAAGGTGTCCATCTTTCTTGTTTTAGTACACCTTCTAATTCATATCCAAGATTTTTTGCAACATTTATCGAGCCTATATTCCGTACATCGTTATGAATTATTATCTTGTTAATACCCGCTTTGAATAATTCTTTTTCCAATAGACTTATGGCTTCTATCATATATCCTTTGCCACGATAATCATTGGACAACCAATAGCTCAATTCGGTTTTTTTGTGGTTCATATTAAGACTATGTGCCGCACAAGTTCCTATTATTTCATTATTTAGTATGATTGCATATTCATATCTAGTACCTGCTTCCCAACGATCATCAGATTGAACCAGAAAATTTAATACATCCTTCGGTGATTTTATATCATTTATCCAGAGCATCCATGGCAATAAAAAATCTTTATTTCTAATTTCTACATCATACAGCAATTTTGCGTTATGCATGCATGGTTCCAAATGCATCAATTTTATTCTGGGACCTTTTAATATAATTTTCATGAAATTTACCTTTGGCTAACATGTGAATTGTATCATAAAAAGAATTAAATATCTAACTTAGAGTTCGTAAATGTATGAAACAGTATCTGTTTTTGATGCTCAACTTATGAACTCGTAGAATTATTGAAATACTAACAAATTTGGCAGGACATACTGTGCAATTCACGAACTAATGAGATATGCGATTTGTTGATGTTTGGAAAAGAAATAAAATTGTTTCTACAAATTTTGTGATATAATATTCTTGTAAATAACAAGGCTACAAACATGATTTATTACAACGAAAACAATATTTTAATCAGAGATTTGGTTGAATCTGACGCAGAAATAATAGCACACGAAGAACATTTGCAAGGGTTGTTGGATAAACAACCAGCTAGATATTTTCGCAGATTGAAAGATGTGGCAAATGGAAAATGCGTTTCCTTGGTTGCTGAATATAAGGGTAATCCTGCTGGTTATATTAATATCTATTTTGATTCACAATGGGGTGCTTTTGCTGGTAAAGGCTGGCCAGAAATTATTGATATGAGGGTGCTAGAGAAATATCAAAAAAATGGTGTTGGTAATATGTTAATGAATATTGCAGAAGATATATCGAAAAAATATGCTGATACTGTTTATTTGGGTGTTGGTGTAAATAGTAATTATGGTTCTGCATTCAGAATGTATGTTAAACATGGGTTTGTTCCAGACGGTACAGGTTTATGGAGAAACGACGAACATTTAGAAAACTACACAGATATAAAGTATGACGATGATGTGATTATCTATATGTCAAAGAAATTCTAATAGGTTTGAATATGAATGATTATTTAGCAATTATCAAAGCAACATTTCCTGAATTAGATATTCAAGATTTTTCTGTTCTTGGAAAGGGTAATTTGGCAGCAACTTGTTTAGTCAATAAAAACATTGTTTTTAAAATTACAGGTACAAGTGAAAAAGCCCTTAAAGATACAGAACACGAAATATATCTTTTGAAACGGATAAACCATAATCTGTCATTTAATATCCCTAAAATTCTTTATGACGGGAAAATAAACAATGGTGGTTGGGTGTTTGGTGAAAGTTTGTTGCCGGGAATCACTTATTCTAAAGAAATACATAACAGTTTTAATGAAGAAACCAAAGCAGATATTTTACGTCAGGTTGGCAAAATTATGCGTGAATTACATTCTGTTAAAGTCAATGACGACAAGAAAATGTTATTCGTGGGTGATTATAAACAAAATATTGCTATGTTTAACGAATACTTTTCTGACAAAGTTAAGCAATGTTTTAGTCCAGCAGATATAGAACGAATAAATGCTGTTCGTGAAAGATATGAATATCTGTCCACACATTATCCAGTTGAATTGGTTTTGGTGCACGCTGATATGCATTTTGGTAATTTTATGTTTGATACTGAACACAAAAAGATCACCGGTTTAATAGATTTTGGTGCAGCACATTTTTCAGAACCAGCCCGAGATATGCATTATTACTATGGTGAAGATATAAAACACATTTTGGAAGGTTATGGTAAAACTCAAGATACTTATTTACCAGAACGGCAAAAATTTCATTCTGTCACAAACTTTTTGGAAAACATTGGTGGATACATACAAGAAAATCTATCCCCAGATAATGAAATACAAAACTTATTACAGATTTTATGATATAAAAAGTTCGTAAATTGGCAAAACAGGTATGGGTTTTACTACCCGACTTTCGAACTTGTGAAAGCATTAGAAATCCAACAAAAAAACCGCAAAAATGCGGTTTTATCTATTTTGGCAGTCCCAACGGGAATTGAACCCGTGTTACCGGAATGAGAATCCGATGTCCTGACCGCTAGACGATGGGACCATGTGGTCGCATTGTATAATTAATAATTTGTTTTTTCAATTAATAATTATTTGTTTTTCTGGTTTTTTGTTGATTTTTTTGTGCTTTTTTGCTACAACTCTTATTGCAAAATCAAAGGAGCAATATAATGGCAACAACAATAGATACGTATAACAGATATGGTGAACGCGGAAAGAAAAAAATATTTGATACAGGAATCAAGAAAGTGATAATTGCTGCATTGGGCAAGGCTGGTCGGGTTGTGCAAACCAAAAATGGTGATATTGAAGAATATGTCGCTTTTGATAATGCCGGTAAAGAAATTTTGAAAGTTCGTGAAAATTATTTAAAAGGTCGTTCAACTATCAATTTTGATGGTGAGACGTATACCAAGGTTGATGCACGATATATTGACGGCACGATTAATCACGAATATACAGATGCTGAAAGTTCAAAAAGTTTAAACACGATAAACGAAAAAGATTTTTCTGATTTGTATTCTTTGATAGCATCTCGTGCAGAACTTGGTAGATAAGTCACAGAATACCTAAAAAAAACAAATGCCTGTCAATAGGCATTTGTTTTTTTATTGTTGTGTTGTATCATCTTACTTTAATTTTCGTGTGCCAGAATTTTTTGCCACGCGAAGCATAGTACATTCTTTAGATTTTTGATATGCAGTATCAATTGCAGAATTAAACATTTCTTGGTAATTGATATCCTTTTCTGGACGCGAGATACCGTATAATTCATAATATCTGGCAGCTAATTCAAAATTTTCAATTGCTTTGTCATAATTGTTTTGCGCCATATATGCACTGCCAATTAAATAGCGTGCCATTGCATACTGTTTTTTATATCCAGTAATCAATATGCGTTCAGACAAATCAATACACTGTTTGTATTGTTTTTTATTTAACGCATCTTTGGCCATATCTAATAACTGTGTGACATTGGTCGGGTATTGTGCGGCGCGCCCATCGCGTTTTTTGGATACAGGCACAACGATTTTTTTTACCTCAGGTACATTGTTACCTGTCTTTGCATTGGCAGACATACCGCCACTCATCCCCAAGACAGCGGCTATTGCCATTAAGAAATTTTTTGCTTTTGACATAAAATACTCCATTACTTATCTTGTGTGTATTATATCATAAAAATGACAAATTTACCACCTTATATAGTCTTTTTATGGCGATTTTTCAAGTTTTTTTATAGTTTTCGTTGTTTCATTTCAATTATACTGACGTTTTGTATGGAATTATGGTGTATAATTTTATTAAATACCCGAATTGCATCTTCGGCAGACATATTTTTTAATATTCTAAATACTATTCCATTAAACGAAGAAATCACAAAATCGTTTTGTTTCGCCAATACTGCCATACTTTTTGCCATATCAACAGGTGAAATATTGTTTGCTGTATCAGAACAAATCGCGATTGTTATTTTTCCGTGTCGAATGTCATGTATTGTGTCAATTGCTTCATCGAAAGACATGTTTGGTTCGATTACTATTGGTGTTCCGTTAATATAACCATAAACAAAGGACTTTTCCTTGTTTGCTAAATCCAGCATTTTTTGAATTGTTGATTGAATTGATTCTTGGACGCCATTGTATTTGATACCTTTGAAAACTAACGTTTTTATCATCATAGTTCTCCTGTGTTCAAGGTTTGTTAATGATGTGCATTATTTAGTATCATCTGTTTGATAATAGCATAATTTTTTTGAATGTATAGTTGAAAAGTGCAATTCATATCAAAATAAAAAACCGCACAATTAGCGCGGTTTTGTTGTTTTATAGACTAAACAACCTTTTTAATACCTAGTTGTTTTTTGTCCTAATTGTGCATATCTTTCTTGTGCTATTTTTGATTGGTTCATACTGTTTTTAATATTTTTGGCGACTGTATCAAATCTTTGAATTTTAGATACACCACTGAAATCTTCTTTTTCGGTACGTCTAAATGAAGAAACAACAGAATTCATCAAGGATGCTCCAAATTGATGATCTAATCTGTGTGATTTAAATAAATCTGCTTCTGCATTTGGTGTCCATTGTCTAAAACCATTACCCAAATCACGTGTATATTTATTTAAAATATTTTCTTTAAACCATTTGTTCAGTTTAGTTAAAATTTCACCGTCCTTAGATGTCCCCATATAATCTGAAACAAAAATAGTTACAGCACCATAATTTGGTTTGTTATTATTAGGGCTGGATATCCCCGTGTAAATAACTGTATATGCAACGGCCCCGTTTGGTAATGCTTCGCGTATTCCTTTTTCACCGGGTTTTGAAGGTATTTCTACGCGTTTTCTGCGGATGCTATCTACGTATTTTGCGTATTCTACTGGGTCTTCTGTTGTGATGTTTGTTTGAAAATCATGGCTTGGATAACCATGGAATACACAATTGAATGGTGGTATTTCTTTGTTTAACATAATTAATCCTTTTTTTATTATTCTTGTACAACAGTAAGTATTGTATCATAAACTTATATAAAATCATAGTTTTATATTATAAATTTTTGAACTTAAAAGTTTAAGTGTAAAAACATGGCTTTGTTTTTATATGAAAAAAATCCTGATGTTATATTTTGTTACCATGAAAAAAAGAATAAAAACATATAAATGAACAACTATAATGATGCTTTTTTATTGGTTTTGTTCTATTGCTCCTTTTTTATATGGTCGGTATATAAAAACAGGATAAAGCAAATTTTAGATATCTGGTGTATAAAAATGGGATAAAATAAATTTTTGAAATGTGAATATAATGAATATTGTCACAATAAAAAAGGAGTTTAAAATGACACATCAAGATATCTGGCAAGCTATTGATAATTTCGCATTTCAACATAATATGTCTTGTTCTGGTTTGGCAAAATTTTCGGGTTTAGATCCAACAACGTTTAACAAAAGTAAACGTTGGTCAAAATATGGTCAACCAAGATGGCCTTCAACTAATAGTATTGCAAAAATATTAAACTCTACAGGAAAAACGGTGGAAGATTTTTTCAAATGTATTTATTAAAAATTTTTTATTTACAAAAACATTTATTTGTATAAGATATGAACATGTCTACATTAAAAACGAAAGCTCTTTTGTTAAAAGAATTATTAGCTCTGAAAGAGGTTATTGATAAGGGAAGTATCCAAATCGCTGCTGGTGAGAACGGTATTAAAAATTCTAATATGTCGGCATTGATTAAGGATTTAGAAGACAGATTTGATACTAAACTTATTAACAGAGGCTTTGATGGTAGTCAACCGACAAAATCTGCTCAACTTATATACAATGATATATGTGCAATAGAAGATTTAGTTAATAAAATTTCAGAGAATTTTTTGGATGTTAATGCGTTGTCAGGTTCTATGTCTGTTTGGACAGAAGAGGGATTGTTCGGAAGTTTTATTATGAAAGATTTAGCCGAATTTTACGCAAAATATCCCAAAATTCGTTTGGAATTATTGATGAGAAAAGAACCAAATATATCAAATATGGATATTTTGATTATTAAACCAAAATTACATCCAAATGTTCACGGTACAGTTCTATTTAAATTTAAAACACATTTAAAATTTTATTCCAGTAAAAAGTATTTAGAAAGTCGTGGTGTCCCAAAAAATATAAACGATTTGTTGGAAAATCATGATTTGTGTATGGTTAATCGATATATGAATTTACCAGAATATCAAAGTATTATAAAACGGGCAAAACATTTAAATACTACATCAGATTCACTGGCCTTGATATATCGTTTGGTTAATGATGGTGATGGTATCACTGTTTTCCCATCGTGGTTTGAAGAAAGTAGTGAAAAACTTGTTTGTATAAAAGATCTGGATTTTGAATACGAAATGGAAACACAGTGTATATGCAGAACAGAAATTGCTGAATCTCCAAAAGTGCGTGCTTTTGTTAATTTCTTTATAGATTTCTGTAATGGACATGATGTTCCTATTGATATATATTATTAATTGTTTTGTTTAGTGCTTTTTTACAATGGTTATAAACTCATCAAAATTTTGATAAGTTGGTTTAGATGGTTACATTTTTTTGATTTTTTTTATTTTTATGGCATAATCTTTGTAGAAAGAGAAAAAATGATAACATATCACACAAGGAGATAAATATGGTAAAGAGAAATATAAAAAATAAACTTGCAACTGGGGTGCTTGCGGCAGGAATGGCTACAGCGAGTATACTGAATACAGGTTGCGAAAACGCTGATAATAAAACAAAAGATCCCGAAGCAATTAAAAAAGAAATACAAGCGAAAAAAGATTCTATCGAAAAAGCAAAACAACGCGAAAAAGATATATATTTCCAACATGCTATTGATTCTATAAAGGAAAAAAATGGTTATGCGGATTACAATAAAGAATTAAATTCTTTGCCATCTATTTATCGGGATAAAGATGATATTAGAAATATATATGATACAAAAACACTTCAAGGAACAATCGACAGAGAGTTTTACAAAGCGACAGAAAAAACAGTAAAAGATTTGCATAAACAGGCATGCGATTTGCTGAAAAAATATGATATTCTAAATCCTGATGATATGGATAAATTTGATATAACAGAACAGGCTTATATGCTTAATTATTTGGACCCAAAAGATATAAAAAGTGGTTTTTATTCTGGGGAATATCCTGTTCTTGCAATTTATTATGAACCTATATATGAATCAGAATATGGCGATGCGCGCAAAGACGAAATAGAAAACAAAATGGATGCATTGGTATTAAAGGCTGCAGAAAAAGTTAAAGCTGCGAACAAGGAAATAGATGCGCGTTATGCTGATTATCATCTTGAAGACGGATCTGGCTTATTTGATACGGATAATTCAAATAATTTCATGATTGTTAAAAAAACTGTTTCTGTATATGATCAAAATTTGAATATGGACTTTTTTGGTGAAAAAGGTGCGAAATACGAACTTGTGTCTTTGAAGGGTGGAAAATGGCAAGTTGTAAAAACACGTAAAAATGGGACAGTAGAAAAAACACATGTCTTTCAAGACGCAAAAGATTTTGAAGAATCTAAATCTTTTGTAAAAGAAAACACCAGCAAAGTTGGAGATACCGATTTAAAATTTAGTGCTGGTAAAAACAAGGGGGTACGCGTTGAATTCAGCAAAATTACAAAAATAAAAAAACGCAAGGTATGGAAACCTGTTGAATTTACACAAGAAGAACAACATAAAATAGATTCATTGGCGGATCAAATTAAATACAAAGCTCGTTTAGATTCCTTGTGCCAAGAAGCAGAAAAGAAAGCCGAAGTACAAGCAAGGGAATTAACAAAAAGACGCTTTAATTCAAAAAAAACACGTTAAACAAATGAAACCCGGGCATAAGCCCGGGGTATTTTTTAACAAAAAACAAAATGATGTTGCAAATCAGATTTTTGCTGTTATAATCACTGTTGCTTCGGGTGGTTAGCTCAGTTGGCTAGAGCGTCACGTTGACATCGTGGAGGTCGTTGGTTCGAGCCCAATACCACCCACCACTATCCAAAAAAGACGATCCGAACAGGTCGTCTTTTTTTAATTAATTAAGGGGTGCCACATGGCTGAAAAATATCTTATTACTTCTGCATTACCATATATAAACGGTGAATTACATATTGGTCATTTAATTGGTTGTTATTTGCCAAGCGATGTATACGCCAGATTCTGTCGCGCAATGGGTCGTGATGTTTTATATGTATGCGGTGCAGATGAACATGGAACACCTGCCATAGTTGGTGCAGCAAAAGAAAATATACCTGTCAAAGAATATACTGATAAATACTATGAAAAACATTTGCGCGCTGTATCTGATTTTAAATTGTCCTTTGATTTATATGGTCGCACACATACACCAGAACAAGAAAAATTAATTCATGAATTGTTTTCTCGCCTTGAAGAAGAAGGTTTGATTGAAGAACGCGAAACTGTGCAACCTTTTTCAGTAGATGACAATATGTTTTTGGCAGATAGACAATTAGAAGGTACGTGTCCCAAATGTGGCTTTGACAAAGCACGTGGCGACCAATGCGATAATTGCAGTGCTACATACGAAGTAACCGAATTAAAAAACCCACGTTCAGCTATCTCTGGTTCGACAAATATTGAAATGCGCCCGACGAAAAATTTATTTTTCTTGGCTTCTAAAATGCAAAATCAATGGCAACAATGGTTAAAAAAACATGCACCAAAATGGTCAAAGACAGCATCTGCGATTGCGATGGGCTGGTCAAATGAAGGTTTGCGTGATACATCTATTACCCGTGATTTGACATGGGGTATCCCTGTAAACAAACCTGGGTATGAAAATAAGGTTTTTTATGTTTGGTTTGATGCACCGTGGGGGTATGTTTCTATATCTCAAGCGGCAACAGATGATTGGGCATCTTGGTGGAAAAACGACGATTGTTTTTATGCACAATTTATGGGCAAAGATAATGTGAAATTCCATTCTGTATTTTTCCCAGAACAAGAATTGGCAATGAATGATAATTGGAAAACTGTTGATATGTTAAAATCAATGAACTTCCTTAATTTCGAAGGTGGTAAAGTTTCTAAATCCACTGGAAATGGAATATTTTTGGATGAAGCTTTAACAATTGCACCAAGCGATTGTTGGCGATATACTTTGATGGCTTCGGCGCCAGAAACAGACGATACAGATTTCAAAATTGCTCGTTTTGTAGATATTGTTAACAAAGATTTGAATGGTATGCTTGGGAATTTTGTATCCCGCGTTTGCAAATTATCAAATAAAAATTTTAGTGATACTGTCCCAGCTGGAAACGGAATTGATAAAGAACTGGAACAAAAAATAAATGAAAAATTGGCTGATTTAACAAATGCTTTGGATAAATGTGAATTCAGAGATGCTGTGTTTTCGTTACGTTCTTTGTGGGCAATTGCAAATGAATATATGACAATCAAGGAACCGTGGACATTGGTTAAAAACGGTGATATGACGGGTGCTGCAATTGCATTAAATGAATGTTTTCAATTGATTGATTTCTTTGCACGTATATCTGCCCCAATGATACCTGATACGGCCGAAAAAATGCAGAATATTTTTGAAACAAAACATGATTTGTCGTGGCCAACAAAATATGAACACAGAATACAAAATGGTGAAAAATTTGTTGTGCCTGAAAATTTGTTTAATCGAATTGATGAAGATACACTGAAAACACTGGAAGAGAGATTTTCAAAAAAATAAGGATAAAATAAATTATGACAACAATTGATAAATTAAAACAAATTATTGCGGAATATGATGGCTTAGATATTAAAAAAATTAATACAAAACATCGTTTGGTTAATGATTATGGATTTGATTCTTTGGAAACAGCAGAATTATTTATGCAGATTCAACGTGAATTTAATATACAACTTCCAGATGCTATGAGTCACAATGTATCTATTGATGAACTGGCTGTTTATATTGATTCTGCGATTGTTCGTGAACAAGCAAAAGAAAAACGTTTTTCACTGTTTTCAAAGAAAAATGAAAAATAAGATAAAATTGGTTTTGGTTTCTTGTTGTGCGCCATGCAGTGCTGGCGCAATTCAACAATTGGTTAATCACGAAATACCGAATATATCTGATTTTATCGTTATGTTTTTTAATCCTAATATTTTTCCAGAAACAGAATATCAAAAGCGGTTAAACGAACAAATAAAATACTGTGAAAAATTGGGTGTAAAGTATGTCGTGGGCGATTATAATCATGATGCATGGTGTGAAAATATTCGTGGTTTAGAAAATGAACCAGAACGTGGATTGCGATGCAGTAAATGCTTTGCATATCGTTTTTGTTATGCGCGTGATTATGCAAAAAAACACGGATTTAATGCAGTTGCATCTGTGTTGGGGGTATCAAGACACAAAAATCAAAGCCAAGTTGATGCAGCAGCAGAAATTTCTTGCGGTGAGATAAAGTATTTGCCAATTAAATGGAATGAAAACTTACGTCAGCAAATCAACCGTGAATCTGATTTTTATCGTCAGAATTATTGTGGTTGTGAATTTTCTATACGTAAATGATAATAAGTTGATTTTCAGCTTTTTTCTTCTATAATTTCAAGTGTATGTAACAAAAAGGACGAATATGTCATCTATACTTGTTTTCCCAGGACAAGGTGCACAAGTTGTCGGTATGGGGTGTGATCTTTATAAAACAAATGCGGCTGCACGTGCTGTGTTTGATGAAGTTGATGATGCGCTGAATGAAAAATTGTCAGACATTATTTTTAATGGTCCAATGGAAGAGTTAACATTGACTAAAAATGTTCAACCGGCAATTATGGCAACATCTGTTGCGATGTTTCGTGCATCAGGATTGTCTTTGCCAGAATATGTTGCAGGACATTCTTTGGGTGAATATACTGCATTATGTGTTGCAGGTGCGATAAGTTTGGCAGATACTGCACGCCTTTTACGTGCACGCGGCAATGCTATGCAGACAGTTGTTCCTGTTGGTGTGGGATTAACATCTGTAGTGTTGGGGTTAGATGCGAATGTTGTTCGTGATATTTGTGATGAATGTGGCTGTGATATGGCGAACGATAATTGTCCAGGACAAATTGTTATTTCTGGGTTAAAAGATGCAGTGGAAAATGCATCTGAAAAATTAAAAGCGGTTGGTGCGCGTCGTGTTATGCCATTGGCACTTTCTGCGCCTGTGCATTGTCGTGCACAAGAACCGTCTGTTGAGATTATGTGCGCCGAATTTGAAAAAATAAAAATTGAAACACCAAAATCAAAATGGATTTCAAATAAAACATGTTCTGTAATTCAAGAACCGGAACAAATCAAATCCGCTTTGGTTTATCAAATGACACATGGTGTGCGTTGGCGCGAAAGTGTGTTGGCTATGGTTGATATGGGAATAACAAACGCAACAGAAATTGGTCCTGGAAATGTATTGTCAGGATTAATCGGTCGAACAACAGATAAAATAGAAACAAAAAAATTAGAGGTATAAAAATGTCAGAATTAAAAAAACAAACAGATGGTGATTTAGTTGTTTTTACACCGGTTGCAGGTTGAACAATCAATCGTGCAATAGCATATTCTATTGATTTGGCAAAATTAAAACATCGTTCTGTTCAAATTGATATGAATGATATTATTTTGAAAGTTGATGAAAATTCTAATGTAGTCACCGTAAAAAATTTATATCTGAAATTATTAAATGAAAGATACAAAAATTTAAAATAAAAATGGAGAAAACATGTTTGATTTAAAAGACAAAGTTGTTTTAATAACTGGTGCCACTGGTGGCATCGGCGGTGCAATCGCAAGACAGATGAAAAATGCTGAGGCCAAGGTTGTTGTGACTGGACGCAATCTGGAAAAACTTTCTGAATTTGATGATTCTTTTATCAAAATTCAATCTGATTTATCTGTTAATGGGGCTGCTGAAAAATTAATATCTGATACAATCGAACGGGCAGGACGCATAGATGTTTTGGTTAATAATGCTGGTATAACAGATGATACATTGATGATGCGTATGAGTGATGAACAATTTGATAGTGTTTTGAATACTAATTTGCGTGCGACGTTTAAATTGTGCCGTGCAAGTATAATGCCAATGATGAAACAAAGATCTGGTCGTATTATAAATATGGCTTCCATAGTTGGGGCGGTTGGCGGCGCAGGTCAAGCGAATTATGCGGCAAGCAAAGGTGGAATTATCGCGTTAACAAAATCTATTGCAGCCGAAGTGGCTTCACGTGGTATCACTGCCAATACAGTTGCACCTGGTTTTATTAAAACACCAATGACAGACGTATTGCCAGAAGAATTAAAAAAGAAATATCTTGAACAAATACCGGCTGGCCGTTTTGGTGAACCGATTGATGTTGCAAATGCTTGTGTGTTTTTGGCAAGTGATGAAGCATCATATATCAATGGACAAACAATACATGTCAACGGTGGTATGGGGAGATTTTAAAAATGAAAGCACAAGAATTTAAAAATTTACAAACAAAAAATCTTGATTTAAAACCGTTGGTTGCGACATTTAAATTTGCAAATGAATTGTTTGATATAATTTCAAATAACAGGAATTTCTTTAAATTTATGCCATGGGCCGATGTAAAAAAACCAGAGCAAGAATTTGGCTTTTTAACTGGCGCAGAAAAAACTTGGAAGAATAAAATTCAAGCGACATACGGCATATATTTGCGTGATACTGATAATTTTGTTGGTGTTTGTTCTATGTTCAAAATCGATTGGGAAAACGAAAGTGGTGAAATCGGTTATTGGTTAAACCCTAAGTATGCAAACCGAGGTTTTATGAGCGAAGCTGCTAATACTGTTGCAACAGAATTTTTTAATATGGGCTTTAAGCGTATTGTGATATTAGCAAATCCAGAAAATGTTGCTTCGTGCAGGGTTGCTGAAAAATGTGGTTTTGAACGTGAAGGTTTGATGCGCAGTTATGATTTTTTACCAATATTAAATAAACGCGAAGATATCGTTTTGTATGCAAAGGTACGATAAATCAATGAAAAAATATGATGTGATTATTATCGGTGGTGGACATGCTGGGGTTGAAGCTGCGGCTGCGTCGGCGCGACGTGGTGTCAAGACTTTGTTGTTAACAATGCGTGAATCTGATATTGGTGCAATGTCTTGTAATCCATCAATTGGGGGACCAGGAAAATCACAAATGGTTGCTGAAATAGCTGTCTTTGGCGGTGTTATGCCTTTTGCGGCAGACAGTTCTGGTATACATTGGCGAACACTTAATGCAACTCATGGGGCTGCAACCCAGGCATTGCGCGCACAAATAGATCGTACATTTTATCATAATGTGGTAATGGATATTTTAAAAAACACAGATAATTTAGATGTTGTTTTTGAAAAAGTTGTCGATTTGGATTTGTCTGAAAAAATTGTAAATGGAAAATATACGGCAAAATCTATTGTGTTAACAACTGGAACTTTCTTGGGTGGATTGGTGACACGTGGCGGTGAAAAAATCGCATCAGGTCGTTTGATGGATGACGGACAATATCAAGAAAACGACAGTTATATTTCATCTGTTTTACGTGAAAACGGCTTTGATTTAATACGACTTAAAACTGGGACACCTGCACGAATTTATCGTGATAGTATAGATTTTTCTGTATGCGAAGAACAACCAGGGGACAGCCCACATGATTGGTTTGGTTTAGGAGATGCGAAAAATACAATAAATGATAAATGTTATATCACGCACACAAATGAAACTACACATGAAATAATACGTGAAAATATAAAAAATGCACCTATGTATAACGGGGATATCAAAGGCTTGGGACCACGTTATTGTCCGTCTTTGGAAGATAAAGTAATGCGTTTTCCAGAACATAAAACGCATCATGTGTTTTTGGAACCAGAAGGTTTTAACAGTGATTTAATTTATCCAAATGGTATTTCGACATCTTTTGGTGCTGATATTCAAGACAAATGGATACGAACAATACCTGGACTTGAAAATGCTCGTGTTGCGCGATATGGATATGCCATTGAATACGATGCAATTGATGCACGAAAATTAAAATCTACATTGGAATCTAAGGATGTTGCTGGTTTGTTTTTTGCAGGACAAATTAATGGAACCAGTGGGTATGAAGAGGCTGCTGCCCAAGGTGTCGTTGCAGGCAGCAATGCTGCTGGATACGCATTAAATATCAATCCTTTGATATTAGACAGAACAAATTCAATGATAGGTGTTTTGATTGATGATATAACAACACTTGGGGTTGATGAACCGTATCGTATGTTTACATCTCGTGCAGAATACAGATTAAATTTGCGAAGTGATAATGCTATATTGCGTTTAGGAGAAATGGCTGAGAAATTAAATTTAATAACACCAGATTTACATGAAAAAATAAAAAATCTGCGCATTGAAACAGCAAAACAAAATGATAAATTTTATGCTGGATATATTGAAAGAAATGAACGTGAAATCTTAAATTATAAGAAAGATAGCGAATTAAAAATACCAGTCCTTTTTGATTACAAAGATTTACCGGGGCTGACGAATGAATTAATCGAAAAATTAACTAAAACACGTCCTGAAAATATCGCATCCTTATCAAAAATACCAGGGATGACACCTGCTGGGATAATGGTTGTTATGCGTAAAATCAAAGGTTCAAAAAAATAAATTTTACTTGAATATAATAAAAAAAATGTGTTAATCTGACATGTGTAAGGTTAAAGGAAAAACAAAAGATGAATGAAGCAGACAGACAAGAGTTTTATAACGCATTGAAAAAATATCCGGTCAGTAAATCTACAAAAAAATATCCTGTAACAAACGATACGTATTATACTGATACCCAGTATTGTTTTGGTGAGTATAAAATAGAATTTTTACACTGGACGCCAGAATATACGTTTTCGCCACGTGATAGAATAAGAATTTATAAAAACAATAGTTATGTGTGTCATTGGAATAAAACTACCGAAAAAAATCAGTATGTGCATGATATGTACATGGCGGTTAAAGAAAAATCTGAAAACAAAACTACAGATTCACAGATCATTCAGAAAAACAACAGTATCACAAAGCCTGTTTCTAAAAAACAACTGGTTGCTGAAAAATACAAAAAAGTTATGGAACAAATAAAATTTATATTTTTGAATGGTGGTCTAGATGCAGATTACACAAAATAAAATCCTTGAATTTTGTATTTTTGCTTTATAATATAAAAATATTGCCGGTTTAGCTCAGTTGGTAGAGCATCTCATTCGTAATGAGGGGGTCGTAGGTTCAAGTCCTATAACCGGCACCAGATTTTTTAGAAAAAACAGATAGTAAAACCACCCGTTTGGGTGTTTTTTTATTGAAGTTTTTACCGGTTTTATGGTATAATTTCAACAATAGAAACGAAAGGATAAAAAAATGGCTGTTAATACAGAAGAAGTATTTAAAAAAATAGAAAAACAAAATGGTAAAATGTTTGCACGCGTAATGCGTGGTGATGGTTCTGCTATTCCAGAAGGCAGTCCTTTTCGACATGTGAATTTATTAGATACACCAGATTTGGTAAATATGTTGCGATATGCAGGCAAAGATCCAAACGATGCCATCAAATTAATCCCTGTGATTAAAGAAATACACGATAAAGCCTTGAAAGGACAAACTGTTGAGTTAGAAGAAAAAGGCGATCCAATAAAATTATTAGATCAAGCTGGATACAAGGCATGGTATGTTAATGATCCAGATGATAAAAATAAAAGTGTAGAAGATATGGTTCGCGACCAAAATGCTATTGGTGGATATTTTCGTTCTGCGAAGGCAGTGAAGTATGGTATGACCGGTGATCAACCCAGAACAAATGTTAATAATGACCCTGAAAACGAAAACGGTGAAATGATATGTACCATTTATACAAATTTAGATCGTGGCGATAAAAGATTTGATGAAAATTACATTATAAATGCAGTCAAGAAAGAAGCAGATGGTGATGATAAAAAATCTGAAAAAGAATGGCGTATAAAACCATCTAGTCATCCAGAACGTGAAGATGAATATGGTAGAAGCGTAATATCAATACAGATATTGAAAACTGGTGGTGCGATATCAATAAAAAATCGTTATAATCACACGGTTACTGATCCAGATCATACATTTAACAATAATCCAGATGAGATAATACCAGGGTTATCAGAAGCATTAAAACAGAAGTTCGGTGTAGATTTTGTGGTTTCAAATTCGAAAATACCGGAAAATTACTTTTGGGTACATAATCAATTAATACGTTTTAATTACGAAGTTAATAACGTGTATTTTGGTGATAATTTTTATGTTAATGGTTCAGATATAACAGAATTGAATGATAGAAACGAAGTAATGTTGGATAATATCATATTAGATACAGATTTTGGTAAAAAGGCACGAAGTGTATTAAAATCCGACAGGAATACAGAAGAATTGTTACGAGTAATAAATGATGAAATTGCCGGATGTAAGGTGACAAAAGCCACCGAAAAAGGCGAAACAATAATAACGATCATAGATGAAAATAAAAAGAAAAAAGAATTTGCTAGAGTTAAAGATGGCCAAATAACCAGTTTGCATTTATACAGGACAACAAAACTTCCTGATTGTTTTCTTATAGATAACAAAACATTAAGAGAATTAGATGCGCCAAGTTTAGAGAAAATGGAAAAAGCCTGTTTTAAAAATAATGAGAATCTTGAAATATTAAATATTCCAGAACTAAGAGAGATGAGGGAAAATTGTTTCAATGAAAATAACTTATTAAATGAATTAAATGCACCAGAATTAGAATATATGGGGGCTAACTGTTTTAGATATGATGAAAACATTGAAAAAATAAGCGTCCCAAAACTGAAAAGAATAAGTGAA
>Ga0310690_10000792_pt1 | contig 62495 bp, 46 predicted proteins | sample AusTroGonzalo_MG_2_FD_207661 | JGI IMG/M metagenome (GOLD analysis project Ga0310690, IMG submission 207661) | Bovine rumen microbial communities from tropical cattle in Woodstock, Queensland, Australia - Gonzalo_04 (v2) (version 2) | ecosystem: Host-associated > Mammals > Digestive system >... | reverse complement strand
AGCCTTCTCGCCGCTCATTATTGGTCTGGAGAACAAAAGCCTGCTGTTCCTGGGAGGCAACAACACGCTCTACTATCCGCAGCCAGCTGACGCAGAGCACCCCATCACCATCGGCTCCTGCCGCGCCTACTTCCGAATGAAGGGTATTGAAGCCTCCCCCATCCCCTCCCAAGGAGGGGTGAAGGAATTCGTCCTGAACTTCGACGGCGAGAATGCTACTTCAATTCACAATTTACAATTCACAATTGACAATGAGGATGGCGCGTGGTACGACCTCAGCGGTCACAAGCTCAGTGGCAAACCCGCCACGAAAGGCATTTATATCGTGAATGGCAAGAAAATCCTGAAATAAAGCCTCCCCTAGCCCTACATTTGCTCTCACTCCAATCGGAGTGGGAGCTTTTTTTGTGCAAAAAGACAGGTTGCCAGCCAACTGCGTGGGAGGGCAAAAACAACGCCGTTGTTTTTTCAGTGCCGTTTTTACCTTTTGTGACCCGCGATAAGATTTTTGTTTGTTTCACAAGCCTTCTATATATATAACGGCTTGTGAAACAAACGAGAATCGCCAACTTCTCGACAAGCTTTTTTGTTCAACCGTTCAATCCTCCTATATATATGGTGGATTGAACGGTTGAACGGGAATGCCGAGAAAAATAACCTAACCTTATTATCCAATAACATGCCTTTGTCAGCAAATAAAGGCATGTTATTGGTGCGTAATCAGAAATGCGTGCAGATTTCATCTACTCCGACCTGAGTGGCAGTCAGGTCGGAGCTGACTGCCCGTTTACTCCGACCTGGCTCGCGAGGCGGCAGAGTACATATTTATGTTTGTTTTTGTTTGTTTGTTTTTCCCCCCTTATATATAAGGGAAAAACAAACAAACAAAAACTGACAACTGTACTCAAAACAAAAAGAGAGGCTCCGTAAAGAGTCTCTCTAAATGCGCCTTCCTGAGCCACTACGGGGACTCGAACCCCGGACCCACGCATTACGAATGCGTTGCTCTACCAACTGAGCCATAGTGGCGAATTGCGGCGCAAAGGTACAAATAAATTAAGAATTAAGAATTATGAATTATGATTTTTTTTCACTTTTCTGCTGTTTTTATTCTTTTTCTCTTAATCCCTAATCTTTAATCCCTAATCTTTTCTTATTTTTGCACTCGATTATGCTTTACAGAAATGAATAGGAAAATCCTATGGGCCCTGATTGGCGCTATCATCATAGTAATCGGCGTCGCCGTCTTCTTTATCCTCTCTTTAATGACAGCAAAGGTACAAACCGGCGTTGGCGATGCGGAACAGTTGATATTCGTTGACCGAGACGATACGGCAGACAGCATACGGACGAAGTCGGGCCTAGGATGGCGATGGGATGTGTATAGCCGCGTGATGGACTTTCACCCGCGCACGGGTCGCTATCGCGTACTGCCCGAGATGACCTGTCTGCAACTCTACCGCCTCCTGCGAAACGGCACCCAGGAACCTACACACATTGTGGTCCCGACAGCCCGCACAATGGGAAAGCTGGCTGCTGTGCTGGGGCAAAGTCTGATGGTGGATTCGGCCGAGATTGCTTCGGTACTGACAGACAGCACCTATCTGGCCGAACACGGCTATTCGAAGGCCACTATTCCAGCTCTGTTCATTCCCAATACCTACGAGGTCTATTGGGACATCTCGGTGGATAAACTGGTAGAACGGATGGAGCGCGAGAACAACCGCTTCTGGACAGCGGAGCGGAAGGCAAAAGCCCAGGCTTGCGGTCTGACCCACGAACAGGTGGCTACCCTGGCCAGTATCGTGGACGAGGAGACTGCCAATAACGGCGAGAAACCCATGATTGCAGGCCTGTACCTGAACCGTCTGCGTCTGGGGATGCTGCTACAAGCCGACCCCACGGTGAAGTTCGCTGTTGGGGACTTTTCCTTGCGTCGTATCCTGAACAAACACCTGAAGGTGGAGAGCCCCTACAACACCTATCTCGTGGAGGGATTGCCGCCTGGCCCCATCCGCATAGCAAGCATCGCAGGACTTGAAGCAGTACTTAATCACGCAGAACATAACTACCTGTATATGTGTGCAAAGGAAGATTTCTCCGGCACACACAATTTTGCCACTACGCTTTCAGAACATTACAGGAATGCACGTCGCTACGTCAAGGCGCTGAACGCCCGCGGAATCAAGTAATTTACAATTTGACGATTGACTATTGTTCCGCCTGCGCCTGACCGAAGGGAAGAATATTGAAATCGAATTATGCGCGTTCGGAGCGGGTGATGAGGGTTCGGATGCGTTCGTTTAAAGACCTGGCACTCTGAAGTCTGGAAATGGGCAGATGCATACGGTAGCGCCAATAGTTCTTGGGGTTGGATGGGATATTGATGCGCTCCTCCTCGAGGTTAGGATTCCTTAATTCCTCGTCCATCGAAAGCCAGTCCTGCAAACTGATGAGGCAGAGCATCGAGGGAGAGTTGAGGTGGTGTGCCACAATCTCCTCGCAAAGCCATCCGGGCAATTCGGCAGGAGCCTGTCCGTCGTGCTCGAGAACCGTATTATAGAAAAGCTGTGTACGCTCGGGATTCTCTCGCCACCAGAGCCGAAGCGTAGGCATATCGTGAGTGAAGATTGTATCCACGCTGAGATATGGATTGCGATGCAGCTGTGCGAAGGGTTCGCCATACGTCTTGGGCATTGCCTGTATCTCGAGGCTGAGAATACCCAGTTGCCGCATGACAGGCCCTACGCATTCGGGCACCATACCCAAATCCTCACCACAAACCAGCATATTGCTTGCACCAATCAGTGCAGGTAGCTTCTGCATGGCTTGGGCCGCCCAGAAATCATTGTGACGACGGAAGAAAAAGTCTTCGTAGAGGTGTATGAAGGCATCTTGCTCATACTTGGGCAGTGAACGCCAAACGCTCTCACCTATTACGCCAATACGCGGATGGAAGCCTCCCCCGTCCCCTCCCAAGGAGGGGTGATGAGGCACGAACAACTCTTCATGGAAACGCATGCCGTAGGACTCTATCTCCTCTATACTCAAAGGCAATGCAGGCGAGAACTGGCCCAGCAGAGCCGTGGGGCTGTCCTTGGGAATCTGCCAGATGCGGAAGAAGCCTAGTATATGATCGATGCGATATGCACTGAAATACTGGGCCATACCGCCAAGCCTTTGTCGCCACCACAGATAGCCGTCGGCTGCCATACGCTCCCAGTCGTATGTAGGGAAACCCCAGTTCTGTCCGTCCCGCGCAAAGTCGTCGGGCGGAGCACCAGCCACCATATCCATGTGGAAGAGATGCGGCTCCTGCCAAGCCTCGACACTAGTGGGGCTGATTCCAATCGGCAAATCCCCCTTGAGGAAGACATGATGTTGGCGGGCAAAATTGGCTGCATCGGAAAGCTGCTGGTGCAGCAAATACTGGACAAAAGCATAGTAACCAACCTCAATAGGATGACGGTCGATGTATCTCGAAACAGCACTGCGGTTGTATGTGGAGAGCTTCAGCCATTTGGAGAAACATGGCGTGCCGTAGGTGTCCCGCAAATGGCAGAAAACACTATATGGCTGCAACCACTCGGCATTTTCCTCAGCAAAAGACAAATATGCTCCTTGCTCCTTGCCTCTTGCCCTTTGCTCCTCATAATAGGCATGCAGATATTCCTCCTTCAGGTGGATGACCTCCGTATAATCGAGTGCGGGCAGGGAATTGAGCTTCTGCCAACGTTGCTGGAAGGAGGCAAGTTTCTCCTTGTCGGCAAGCGGCAACTGTCTAAGGTCTGCATAGATGGGATGCAGAGCATGTACGCTGATGGCATTGTAGGGATAGCTGTCCGTCGTAGCGCGAACTTGTGTCGTGTCATTGATAGGCAGAAGCTGAATGGCATGCATACCTGTCCCCGCAACCCAGCACGCAATCTCCTTGAGGTCGCCGAAGTCCCCTACCCCCTGACTTCCTTCGGTCCGGAGCGAGAAGAGTGGCACCACAAGCCCGGCAACCTTCCAATGGGGAGCCTCCAAACGAATCTCGCCATCTGTAAGAGCAATGACGGTCCCTCCGCCCCCTTTTAGAGGAAGACTTTGGACGTTGAACATTGTACTTTGACAATCAAGAGAAGGACTCTGTCTGTTTGGGCCTTCTTCCCACTTGATGTCTCCCGCAATCTCTCCCTTTGTCTGTACAACATATTTATATTGAAAAGGCAGGCGCAAACCGTCTCCGCTGATAGAGAGGAGCCATTCTTGTCGTCCCGACGGAATCATGGGCAGAGCGCGAGCAACATCCCAATTACCCAGAGAAGGCTGGTCACCAACAAGGGCTACCCTCTCGCCAGAAGCAAGCTGAGGCGCCTGAACGCGGAAGAGATATGTCCGGGGGAATAGAGCAATCGTAGCATCCGGGGCCTTCCAAAGACCAGTTGCCACCCGGAAAGCATCGGTATAACGATAGGACATTGCAGGCACATCACGCCAATGGTCGATAAAAAAATAGGTCCGGGCATCGTCGGCCGGGAACATGCGAGGCACAACATCCCATTCTCGGCGCACCTCCCCCTCTGCGCCCGACACAACATAGGAATACCGGAATTGCTTCCCTTTTGCTTTCAGGGAGCATAACCCCTTCCAAATGAGGCCATCATCCGTTTCGAGAGGAATGCGCTGCCAATGGGATTTTCCATCGTCGGAAAGGAAGCAAAGTTCAACCTCGATGTTCTGTCCCCACTCTGTGCGGTATTCTATGGAGAAATTAAGCGTCATTATATGATTATCTTACGAATTTTTAAACAAAATTAATACTTATTCAACAAATCAGCAAAAAGAAACAGAAAAAATGACGAAAAAACTTGCATAATACGTGAAGAACAGCTATTTTTGCAGTATCATTGAAGTCCGAAAGTGGGTCTTGCAGCTGGCAGGACAGAGACATCATACGGGCGTACTGGTTAGATCGGGATACTCATCAATTTACATTTTAATACCGAGAACTGTTTCGCTTGCCAATGGCGTGCCATCCCGTTACGGTTAGGTGGATTACAAAGGCGGTGAACCCTCAAAACCTGTTTTTCGGAGTTTCATCACATCACCAGTGCGCCCCTTTTTTATTTTCCTTTCAACACTTGTAATGCTTCTTCTGCAACATCGGTTAGGCAGAGGATGAGATTCTTGTATGTGCCATTTTCCACAAGCGTCATAAGCAAAGGCCATATCGGCACTTCTTCCGTCCAGAACTTCTTTCCCATAAAAATCATAGGCGAAGCATAGCCGAAAGTGAGATAATGGTTCTGCACAGCCTCTTGGAAGATTTCCTGCAATGTGCCTGCACTGCCCGGAGTATAGATAATACCTCCGCTTGCAATGGTGAGGATACCGTCCTCGCGAATGCTATTCTCGAAATACTTGGCAATGTGTGTAGCAAACGGGGTGGAAGGTTCATGACCGTAAAGCCAGGTAGGCACGCCAAGACTCTCGTAACCGAGATTTGGGTAGCGGTTGTGTACCTGCCATGCTGTTGAGAGCCATCCCGGGTCTGTATAGAGAGGAGCAACACTCATGATGGAGAGAGCGTCCTGCAGTTCATTATCAGTCCGACCGGCCATCCAAGCACCCAGATGTGTGGCTTCCATTGCCCCAGGACCGCCACCGGATATCATCAGGAAACCCTCTTCGGTCAGACGTTTGCCGAAAAGGGCCACCTGCAAATATGCCCTGTCGAGTCGCGAAAGTCCGTGTCCCCCCATCACACCAACCAACTTATGCTCATCATAATGTGAGAGATAGTCCCGCACACAGTCACTGATGGAATGGTCGTGCAGGACTCGTGCCAATGCCTCCTTGAAGTCGGGGTGGTATTTCCCCTTCTTGAGATAATGACGATAGACACGCCCATCGTAGCATTTCTCATAGCTTTCGGGCTGGTCTGGATTATAGCCTTCGTAGAGTTCTTCCGGGGAATAAAGATGATTGGGGAAACCAAATGTCTCGCCCATATTAGGCAGGAAGAGGCAATCCCTGGAATGGCGCTTGAGTCCCATCGGCAAGCGACAACTCAGGAAAAGACATTCGCGGTAATAATGCATCAGGGCCTGTTCCTCGAAATCCGTGAAGCATATATTCTGGAAAATAAAACGTCTCAGTTCCTGATCGGGTTGGTTCAACAACTCAGCCAGCTCGCTGTTGTTCTTTATTTGTCTGTAGCTGTCTCTCATAACAAAAGAGTGAAGAGTGAAAATGAAGAGCAAAGAGTTAATAACGATGCAAAGATACAAATTAATATTCTTAACTCTTAATTCTTAACTCTTAATTTTCAAAAAAGTTGTATCTTTGCACTCCAAACAGCACATCGTTCATCGTACATGAACTCGCGTCAGTCTCTGCTTTTCTTTTGCAGTGTGTTGGCAGGTTTAGCCATGCTCTGCATCTGCTTCCCTTCCGAGGGCTTACCGCTGGGAGGCGGCTTCCGTTTGCGTTTTCCGAACCTGAGGGAGGTTATGGAGCAAGGAGCAGGAAGCAAGGGGCAAGAAGGTGTGTTCGAAGAAGAGGACACTTTGCCCGACCTCACGCCAGAGGAGCTGTTGCAGATGCGACAGGATGCGCTCAATGCCAAGCAGATAGAGGAGTTCCGCGCATTTTGTGAAAAAGACGCAGCACGCATCTTCATGCCGAATGGAGACGAGGCCTATCTGGACGGCTTTTGGGAAGCCCTGAAACTGGCCGATACCAGACATGTACGCATCATGCATTATGGTGATTCTCAGATTGAGTGCGACCGCATCACAAGCCTGCTCAGACAGAAGTTCCAAGAGGAATTTGGCGGTATGGGTGTCGGTTTGGTGCCAGCCCTGCAGACCATCCCCACATTCACACTCAGCTCAAGCATCACACCCGACGATGTACCCCAATATCTTTCATACGGGCCTGCCGACATGAGGAGCGAAGACAACTTCTATGGTCCGTTGGCAAGGGTGACACACATCCCCGAGCGCGCCACCATCCGACTCACAGGAATCGGCGGAAAGGATTATTCCCGCGCAAGCCGTTTCAGCCGCATCACGGTCATCACCAGACAACCCGCAACGCTTCTACTGAAGACAAACGAGGAAGAAGAGGCACAGGAGATGATGCTAGAAAGCGGCAGCGAACCCTGTTTCTACACGACGACATACAGCAGAGGTATCAACCGCATCACGTTGGAAGTTGAGGGCGAGACGGACATCCTTGGTATCCAGTTAGACGGGCAGACTGGCATCGACATGGACAATATCCCCATGCGCGGTAGTTCGGGCAGCAACCTCACAAACATTAGCCGCTCATCACTTCGTCCTTTCTTCAATCGCGAAAACGTGGCACTCGTTATCCTGCAGTTTGGCGGCAACAGCATGCCCTACCTCAATACCGACAATCTACATGACTTCAAAGAAAGCGTGAAGCATCTCATCAACACGTTCCACGAACTGGAGCCGGATGCGAAGGTGCTCTTCATCGGACCGGCAGACATGGCTCGTAACCGCGAGGACGGCGAACTGGAGTCCTACCCCATCCTGCCAGCGCTCAACGACAGCCTTCGTGCCGCAGCCGATGAGACCGGCGCTGCATTCTGGAACATGTATGCCGCGATGGGAGGCAGAGGCAGTATCATTCGATGGGTGGAAACCAATCCGCAGTTGGCAGGCGAGGACTACATACACTTCACGCCACTCGGAGCGAAGAAGATTGCACAATTGCTCTACGATACGCTACATCTCTACTACCGTTTCTACCTCTTCCGCACCGGACAGGAGAACGTAGAGCTGACAGCCGAGGATTCTGCAGCCGTGAATATCATCAAACAGGAGGAAAAAGAGGAATGAAACGTGTTCTGATGAGATATTATATAATAATGTGTGCTTCGCTCACATCTGCGGCACAGAATGCTGTTCCCATTCCCGACGTACCAGGCATCAAGATGGGTACGAACCGTCTTGACTTCCCAGGCTCACGAGAGCAGTTCGATACGTTGCTGAATCGTCTATTGCACAGCGAGGAACCTATAAAAATCCTTCACATGGGCGGCAGTCATGTTCAAGCCGGCATTTTCCCCAATCGTTTACGCGAACATTTCGATGCAGGCCGGGGAATGCTCTTTCCTTGGAAAGCCATCCACACCAATGCCCCTGCCGACTACAGTCTCATACCATCTGGCATCTGGGACAAATCGCGTTGTATTGAGCAATCACCAACAGAGCGGCTTGGCATGAGCGGCGTTGCAGCTATCACCTCCGACTCCCTTGCTTCACTCCGTCTGGAACTTTCTTCAAAATATGCGTTCAGCCAACTGCGTATTGTTGGAGAAGCTGAAGGTGCGGCAGAACCGTATATCGTATGCGATAATGGTGACACGATTATGGCAGAGCGGGATGACGCCGATTTCCTCTTCTCGCTCGACAAACCTAGTAGCACATGCACCATTGCTTTCAGTGGTTTGGGAGACAGCTCCAGTTTCATCCTCCGCGGCATATGGCCCGAATGCGAACAGCGCATCTTCTATTCTGAAAGTGGAGTGAACGGAGCAAGTGTTCCGTCGTGGTTGCGATGCGAACTTCTGTCAGAAGAACTCTCACGAATTTGTCCGCCAGATCTGGTCATATTCGGCATAGGCATCAACGATGCGAATGTGCCTCCTTCATCGTTTGATATTGAAGCATTCAAGGCTTCGTACCGCAATCTCATGGACGAATTACGCAAGGCAAACCCGAACGTCTGCTTCCTCTTCATTACCAACAATGACTGCTGGTTGCGTTCGGGACGTCAACGCCGTACCTATAACCGCAACACACAGAAAGTGGAACAGGCCATGATGGAACTAGCCCGCGAGTGCAACGGCGCTGTTTGGAACCAGTTCAGAATCATGGGCGGATTCGGGAGCAGCAATCGCTGGGTAAATGCACATCTGATGAACCGCGACCATATTCATTTCCGCAGTGCAGGCTACGAACTGCTGGGCGATCTGCTTTATAATGCAATATGTTCCCCTTCGGGGGAAGTGAAGAGTGAAGAATGAAGAATTTGCTACCGCCCTTATTATGAATTATGTTCCGCGCCTTATCAGCGCGCCTTCGAGGACTCTTTAGAGCCACGGCGCAATGATAGTTGCGGAGGGTGCTAAAGCATCAAAGAATTGTGAATTGTGAATTATGACTTATTCATAGACTATCTGCTGCGCGTCTTCTCCTTCGACGAGAACAGTCCGCTGCTATTCACACAGATGCACTTCTGGGTGTTCTTCTGCATCGTCTTCGCCGGTTTTGCACTCACACAGAAGCGCTGCCACATGCGCAACGCCTACCTAATGGCTGTGAGCCTGCTTTTCTATTATAAAACGAGCGGACTGTTTGTGGGGCTGCTCCTGTTGGTCACCTGCAGCGACTACCTCATTGCCCGGCAAATCTATGTCTGTAACGAACGTTGGAAAAAGCGGCTATGGCTCACACTCAGCGTCACGCTCGACCTCGGTATTCTCTGCTACTTCAAGTACAGCTACTTCTTTGCCGATATCATTGGACAAATCTTCGGTATCCACATCGAGGTCAGGAACATTGCTGCCGAGTGGTTCAATGCGGCGGCCGGGAGTCCCGTTTTCAGCGTGGACCGCATCATCCTACCAGTCGGCATCTCGTTCTACACTTTCCAGGTCATCAGTTACACAGCCGATGTCTATCGCGGGCTCATCAAACCCGTGAGGAACATCCTCGATTTCGGTTTTTACGTTAGTTTCTTCCCACAACTTGTGGCAGGCCCTATTGTCAAGGCCAGCGATTTCATTCCACAGCTCTACCGCCGCTACTTCCTGAGCCGCAGGATGTTCGGCCTCGCCATCTTCATGATATTGGGAGGCTTGGCGAAGAAGATAATCCTGAGCGATTACCTGGCCTTGAACTTCATCGACCGCGTCTTTGCCAATCCTCTACTCTTCACTGGCTTTGAGAATCTGGCAGCAATCTTCCTCTACTCCCTGCAGGTCTATGCCGATTTCTCCGGTTACACTGACATCGCCATCGGTTTGTCGCTACTGATGGGCTTCCATCTGCCAAAGAACTTCAACTCGCCCTACAAGGCCCAGAACTGCTCCAACTTTTGGAAGCGCTGGCACATCAGCCTGAGCCGCTGGTTGCAGAACTACCTCTACATTCCCCTTGGCGGCAACAGAGAAATCACCTTCGGCACATATTTCTGGATAGTAACACTCACGCTCTCTGCTCTTATCCTGAGCGGCAATATTTGGATTGCCCTTGGAGCCGCCTTGCTACTTGCCATTTCGGTTATTGTGACAGCTTGGCGTTGTCCTGACAGACGCAAAAAGATTTATGCCAACCTCAACAGCATGATAACTATGCTCCTGGGCGGCCTGTGGCACGGAGCAAGCCTGAACTTCCTCATCTGGGGCGGATTGAACGGCGTGGGAATGATTGTCTATAAATTCTGGCGCGATGCGAAGCCCCTTCACCGAGCCCTCGCCACTACTTTGGCAGCCTTGCTTTGCTGGGCACTCACCACCTTCTGGCCAGCCCCTCTTTGGCGCATCTTCCTCTGCTTTACAGGCTTCATCGCAATCAGCGCATGGTTGAGGGCGGTAGCAAATTCTTCACTCCATAATTATCAATTGTCAATTTTCAATTGTCAATTAAACAAGGTCTGGTCCATCTTCGTCACTTTCAACTTTATCACTTTCACGCGACTTTTCTTCCGGTCTGGCAGTAATCTCGACCCAGCCTCTGCCAACCAGCAGGCTTGGCAGACCGCCAGTCAGATGGTGACGCGTATCGGGTCTCGCTGGACAGGCAACGAGTGGGCCATCATCAGCAACTATCGCAGCGTCTTCCTACTGTTTTTAATTGGTATGATTATACATTGGCTGCCAGAGAATTGGAAACGTCGCTATCGTCTAGCGTTTGCCGCATTACCATTGCCGGTGATGTGCATCGTCTGCGTCATTGCAGTGCTCGTCATCTACCAGTTTATCAGTGCCGAAATGCAACCCTTTATCTACTTCCAGTTCTGACAGGACGAAAAATCAGAAATCCTTCTTGAACTGGCGAGCTATGTTGCGGCGATCCTCTTTCTCCTTCAGTGTCTCGCGCTTATCATATTCACGCTTGCCGCGAACGATATGGATGTCAAGCTTGGCACGACCGTTCTCGTCGATAAAAAGGAGAACGGGTACGATGCTGAAACCTGGTGCCTTGACGGAGGACTGCATCTTGCGAATCTCCTTGCGGTTGAGCAGCAGTTTGCGGTCACGACGTTCCATATGGTTGTTGTAGGAGCCCTGTTCGTAGTGAGCAATGTACATATTCTTGACCCACACCTCACCGTCTAGGATGATGCAGTAGGTATCTACCAGGCTAGCCTTGCCCTTCCGGATACTTTTTATCTCGGTACCGGTCAGAACGATGCCTGCCGTATATTTATCGAGGAGCAAATAGTCGAACTCAGCCCGCTTGTTCTTAATGTTTATTGTTGCGCCCTTATTGGGAATCAGAGTCTTTGACATATTTGACAATTTGACAATTTACAATTTAACAATTGTCTCCCTCTCTTTTGGAGAGGGTTGGGGTGAGGCCGAACCTATCGAGGTTCTCATCCACATAGTGGGCAATCGTGTCAGTCACATCTTCCTCCATCTCAACGAAAGCGTCGTCTAATTCATCGAACTCGGGGTATTGCTCAAAGAGGGCCATAAATTCATCGTCGGTGCAATCGGCCTGAAGCACATCAGCGTATTGTTCGAAAAGCTTGCGGCCTTTGTAGATGAGTTTACTGAAATCGTGTGCGCCCCAAAGGCGCATGGCCTTTGCGAAGGGATTGAGAAAAATGAATGGGCCATAGCCGTTGTGAATGAGTTGGATGAAGCCGCCATCCATCACCTCTTCACGCAGGATAAAATATGCCAACAGAGTCGTCTGTTCGCCGTTCAGCTGAAGCAGAGTCTCAGCATTCACCTCGCCACCTACAGCCTCCAGTATTTTGTTATGTACGAGGGTCAGGAACTCATCTGTCCCTTTACTCGCAGCCTCTTTCAGCGCCGTATCGTGTATAATAACCTCCATATTCTTTCCCGTTTCTGCCTGCAAAGGTACGACATTTAATTCATAATTCATAATTAAGAGTTAAGAATTAACAAAACAATTGTACGATGGTTCTACATGATATCATTACCTTACTTCTTCGATACCGAGAACGGATATACGAGTAGATCCTGGAGGTCACCGATGGGTTTCTGTGAGAGGCTGACGAGAATATACTCTCCGGACTGAAGCGGTTGGCGAGGTTGGCATACAAAAGCATCGCCCTCGGCACGGACATGGAAGCCCTCCGGTTCTAGACGACGGTACTCATTGTCCGACAGTTTCGCTTTTTGCAGACGGCGATAATCCGTGTAACGTTTCAGGCGAACTAGAGCGTAATCCACCAGTACTTCATCGGGACCGGGGGTGACACGCAAAGCAGGGCAGTTTCCGTCGGCCAACTGCGTGGCGCGTCCGCCGGACAGGTAGTGCACCAGGCGGCTCTTCATCTGGTAATCCACAATTTTCCACCCAGGCTTCAGTTCGCTCTGCGTCTGCTGAGCGGGAATCTCCACCCAAGAACCGGCAACGGACATCTCGACCCGTTGAGCATGTGCAGAAAGAACAACGAAAAACAATAATAGACCTATTACTTTCTTCATAACGGCACAAAATTAGGATTTTTGCGAGAAATAGCAATGATTTCTTTTGTGGTTTTGATGTTTTTTAACTAATTTTGCATTAAAAAACAAACAACTTACCTCTCACATCTGAAACTATGACCATTGCGATTGTAATACTGATGTTGCTCGGTTATGTGCTCATTTGCACGGAGCACATAACCCGAATCAATAAGGCCACCGTAGCGCTGTTCTGCGGTGTTTGGGGATGGGTTCTCTACGTCTGTGTGGGTCCCTACTACATAGAGACACTACACGACAGCGGTTTCCACGAATTCCTGGGCAGTAAGGACTACAGCATCCAGGCTGTGAATGAATATATCCGCCAGAATGTCTTTGCCAGCCACATTGCCCAACTCACCAGCATCGTGATGTACCTGCTCACAACAATGGCTATCGTTGAGGTTTTGGAGAACAACGGCTGCTTCGACCTGGTGGCCAAGATATGCCGCTCGCGCAGCACGTGGGTGACGGTATCGATGCTGGCATTGTGCAGCTTCGGACTTAGCGCCAATCTGGACAACCTGACGTCGGCTGTCGTCATGCTTATGGTAATGAACCGACTGGTGGTAAACCATCGGCAGAGGATGCTGTTGGGCGCCATCATTGTCATCGCCACAAACTGCGGAGGTTGCTTCACCGTCATAGGCGACGTCACCTCACTGCTTGTCTGGACTCGCGGAGCCGTAACCCCGACGAACTACACTGCGGCTCTTGTCCTGCCTGCCCTCGTTGCCACAGCAATCCCCACTTACCTCATCGGGCGGAGGCTGCCCAGCCATCTTGACCTGAAGCGCAGCAGCGTAATGTTCCGCGGAGATGATGCCGACATCAAGCTCTGGCAACAACTGCTCATGTTTTTCCTCGGCATGGCCGGACTCTGGTTTGTCCCTACCTTCTACCGCCTTACAAACCTACCACCGTTCCTCGGCGCCTTGTGTGTCCTGGGTGTACTCTGGGTAGTAAACGAGGTCATCAACCGCAAGCGCATCCTCTCCGACCAACCCGTCACCACACGGACCAACCGCAGTTTGCAATATGAAGTGATACAGATGATTATGTTCTTCCTCGGTGTAGGACTCAGCGTGGATATTCTTATTGAGGTCGGAGCAATGGACAGCGTCGCTAACTGGTGCGATAAATACATCCACAATATCTACGCCTTGTCACTCGTCTTGGGAGCCGTCAGCGCTGTCATGGACAACATTGCCCTCGTCATGAGCGGCATATCCATCTATCCCGTTTTGGACAATGCAGGCGCCATGACCGACTATATGCAGAGTTTCGTGCAGAACGGCCAATACTGGCACCTCATTACACTGAGCGGTTGCGTAGGCGGATGCCTGCTACCCATCGGCAACACAGCGGGCTATGCGCTAATGAAAGCAGAGGACGTGACCATTTGGTGGTACTTCAAACACATCACCGTAAAGGTTCTCTTCGGCTGGTTCTTTGCCCTCATCATCTACTTCTTTGTGGATTACTTTTTAAGATAGACCCCCTTACCCCCTTTAGGGGGAATAATTATGATAGCGGCACGATGGTAATAGACTTAAGTAAAATGCTCCCCCTAAAGGGGGATGGGGGGTCGTTCGTTCTCAATGCAATGCAGCAGGACACGCTGCAAACAGTTCGCAAAGGTGCCTCAGTAGTGCTTCTCAGCCCAACGGGTTCGGGAAAGACGTTGGCCTATCTTTTGCCATTAATTCAAAAGCTCGATGCCGCAAACGATACCCTTCAGGCCCTCGTTATCGTTCCCTCACGCGAGCTGGCCACTCAGACTGCCGATGTTGCACGCCGAATCTGCTCCGATTTGCGTGTTGCCGCCTGCTATGGAGGCAGACCTGCTATGGAGGAACACCAACAGATGCGCGGTCTGCGCCCTCACCTCATAGTCGCCACTCCTGGACGATTGCTGGACCACCTGCAGAAAGGCAATTTGCTGCCCGAAGGCATCTGCACCCTCGTCATCGACGAGTTCGACAAGTCACTGGAATTGGGCTTCCGCGAACAGATGCAGGGCATCATCGCCTTACTCCCCTCTTTGCAGCAACGCATCCTGCTCTCCGCCACAGATACAGACGAGATTCCTGCTTTCGTTGGAAGCAACTACATTCGCCTCAACTTTCTTGACAAGGAGGACAGCGATGGTCGCATCAGCCTCCGCATGGTGAAATCGCCCGAGAAGGACAAGCTGCAAACTCTGCTCCGCCTGCTCTGCACTCTGGGCACACAGAAAAGTCTGGTCTTTGTAGGTTACCGCGAGAGCGTGGAGCGCGTAGGCAACTTTCTCGAACAGCAAGGTGTGATGGCCGACATCTTCCACGGTGGCATGGAGCAGCGCGACCGCGAGAGAGCGCTCTACCGCTTCATGAACTCCTCGTGCAACGTCTTCGTCAGCACCGACCTTGCTTCCCGCGGCCTCGACATCACTGCCGTCGATAATATCATCCACTATCACTTGCCGTCGAGCCAAGAAGCCTGCACGCACCGCAACGGCCGAACCGCCAGATGGGACATGCAGGGATGCGCTTACTTTATCCTCGGCCCCGAGGAACAACTGCCCGACTACATCCCCGCGAACGAGGTCGAGACCTACACTCTGCCCGCCAAAGTCCCCCCCCCGACTAAACCGCTTTGGGTTACATTATATATAGGTAAGGGTAAGAAAGACAAAATAAGTCGAGGCGACATCTTAGGTTTCCTCACGAAACAAGGCGGACTAGAGAGCAACCAGGTGGACAGAATAGATGTGTTACCCCACTGGTCGTATGTGGCTGTAGAAAGAGCCGCTGCGGGTGGTTTGCTCGGGCGCATAAAAGGACTCAAAATCAAGGGTCAGAAGACAATATATGCCTTAGCAGGATACTAAATTTTGCACAATTCGATAGTTTTGTGTGCATTTTTATCCGAAAAACTTGCACAATTCGGGTAATTGTGTTACCTTTGCGGCCGATTTTAAACCAATACAGGTAAAAATGAAGAAAAAAATCCTTAGTTTAATGGCATTTGCTGCAGCATGTGACGCATTTGCCGGTGGTCTCCTGACCAACACCAATCAGAATGCAGCCTTTGTACGCAACTTCGCTCAGGAAGGCAAGATTGACTTGACAAGTATTTACACAAACCCCGCTGGTGGTGCATTCCTTTCCAACGGTTGGCATTTGAGCCTCAACACACAGACAGCTTTTCAGGAACGAAACATCGAAACAACATTCCCCCTATTCGTCTATAACACCCAGAATCCCAATCCCACGCACAGATTCGAGGGTAAAGCAACCGCACCACTTGTTCCGTCGTTCACCGTTTCTTATAACAAAGACAAGTGGAGTCTTTCTGCCCATTTCGCCATCAGCGGTGGTGGTGGCAAGTGTGAATTCGACGATGGTCTAGGTTCTTTCGAGGCAGCCTACTCTGCTGTCCTCTATCAGATGGCTCCCAACTTTCTACCTGCAGGAGTAATATATCAGGGCTACTCACTCAACAGTTATATGAAGGGGCGTTCCTATCATTTTGGTCTGCAGGTCGGTGGTACATATAAGTTCCTAGACAATGTAGCCGGCTATGTTGGCATTCGCGGATTATATGCTTCAGCCAACTACAATGGGTTCGTTAATCCCACCATCTACACAAATGCTGGTGCTATGCCTCTCAACAACTACGGTATCGACCTGAATTGCGATCAAACAGGTCTTGGTGCCACCATTATTCTAGGTGTTGACTGGAAGATTAACAAGCATTGGAACGTCGCTGCAAAATATGAGTGCCCAACCAGACTAAACCTGAAGAACAAGAGCCAGATAAATATCGCAAGTGATGTGGTTAGGACTCAGGCATCCTCTGTTCTCGGTCAGTTCGAGGACGGTCAGAAGGTTCGCGAGGATGTTCCTGCACTTCTGGCCCTTGGTGCTCAGTACTCTCCCATCGAGAAAGTACGTCTCTGTGCCAGCTACCATCAGTTCTTCGACAAGGTTTCTACGAAGTACATGGACAGACAGGACCTTATCAACCACAACACCCATGAGTTCATCCTCGGTGCCGAGTACGACATCTGCAAGCTCATCACAATCTCCGGTTCATGGGAAATCACCCGTTACGGTCTGACCGATGCGTTCATGAACGACCTTTCGTTTAACCTCTCCAACAACATGGTTGGTGGCGGTGTGCGCATCAACGCCTCAAAAAAAATCAACATCGACCTCGGTTACATGTGTACATTCTACAACGACCGTCGCATCACAACTATGACAGCTGCAGGTGCCAAGTCCGACCTCTACAGCCGCAAGAACCACACATTCGCTATCGGTCTCAACTTCGACTTCTAAGAAATAACCACAATACAAAAAAATGCGCCGTTCGAGAATAAACTCGGACGGCTTTTTTTCAATTTATTTTGTATTGTACTCTGAAGTACCTTGACTTAGTCGAGCTACTTTTGCGCTCGACAATAAAAATAAAGCAATTTATTTTGTATTGTTCTCACTTTTTCGTACCTTTGCAGCCCAAATAGAAAGGAACATAATAAAACACGCAATATGAGCAAGAAATTTACCGAACGCGACAAGCTCAACCTAAGCGATGTCAACAAGGAAGTGTTGCAGCAATGGGACGCCGAAGATGTGTTCCACCTGAGCATGTCCGAGAGAGAGGGTTGTCCCTCCTTCATCTTCTACGAAGGTCCCCCATCGGCCAATGGTCACCCTGGCATCCATCACGTTCTGGCACGCAGCATCAAGGATACCTTCTGCCGCTTTAAAACAATGAAGGGCTTCCAGGTAAAACGCAAAGCCGGATGGGATACACACGGACTCCCCGTTGAACTTGGCGTAGAGAAGGAACTCGGTATCACGAAAGAGGATATTGGCAAGAGCATCAGCATTGAGGAATATAACCAGAAGTGCCGCGAGAACGTGATGATGTACACCAACGAATGGGCCGACCTGAGCCACAAGATGGGCTACTGGGTGGATATGGAACACCCATACATCACCTACGACAACAAATATATCGAGACGCTTTGGTGGCTCCTGAAGCAGCTATACCAGAAAGACCTCCTTTATAAGGGTTACACCATCCAGCCTTATTCTCCAGCTGCCGGAACAGGCCTCTCCAGCCACGAACTGAACCAGCCCGGCTGTTACAGGGATGTGAAGGACACGACGGTAACGGCACAATTCAAAGTGGACCCTCTAACCCCCTTAAGGGGGAATACAGGTAAAGAACTCCCCCTAAGGGGGGGCGGGGGGGCTGTTTATATCCTCGCTTGGACAACGACTCCCTGGACCTTGCCTTCGAATACCGCTCTTTGCGTAGGCCCCAAGATTGACTACGTTGCCGTGAAGGGCAACAATCCCTATAGTGGCGAGGAAGCAATCTATATCCTTGCTGAGGCTCGTCTCTCGGCTTATTTCCAAGCCGAAGAGGGCAAAGAACTCGAGATTCTGTGGCGCGGCAAGGGTACTGATCTTGTCGGCATAAAGTATGAGCAACTCTTCCCCTGGGTGAAGCCCTGCGAATTGGTAGATGGAAAGGCTGTGGATAAGAGCGCAGAAGCCTTCCGTGTTATCCCTGGCGATTATGTTACCACCGAGGATGGTACAGGCATCGTCCACATTGCCCCCACCTTTGGTGCCGACGATGCCAAGGTGGCTAAGGATGCGGGCATTCCCAGCCTCTTCATCATTGATAAGGCTGGCGACACACGTCCAATGGTTGATTTCACTGGCAAGTACTTTGTCAAAGACGATATGGATGCCGACTTCGTTCAGACTTGTGTAAACGAGAATTATTGGCACCATTCCGGCGATTTCGTCAAGAACGCATACGACCCCAAGTTCAATCAAGGCGGTAAGTACGACGAGAAGGCTGCAAGCAAAGAGATGGACCTCAACGTGAAGATGTGCATCGAGATGAAGGAAGAAGGTACAGCTTTCAAAATTGAGAAGCATGTCCACAACTATCCCCACTGCTGGCGCACCGACAAACCCGTCCTCTACTATCCTCTCGACTCTTGGTTTATCCGTTCTTCAGCTGCCAAAGAGCGCATGATGGAACTCAATAACACTATTCTTTGGAAACCCGAGAGTACAGGTACAGGTCGCTTTGGCAAGTGGCTCGAGAACCTCAACGACTGGAATCTATCACGTTCCCGCTATTGGGGTACTCCGCTGCCTATCTGGCGCAACAAGGACACCCGCGAAGAGATTTGCATCGGTTCCGTAGAAGAACTTTATAATGAAATAGAAAAGGCTGTTGCAGCCGGCGTGATGCCCAGCAATCCATTGAAGGATCGTGGTTTCGTGCCTGGCGATATGAGTCAGGAGAACTATGACCGTATCGACCTGCACCGTCCATACGTCGACCAGATTTGGCTTGTAGGCAAGAGTGGTGCTGTGCTGAAGCGCGAACTCGACCTCATTGACGTTTGGTTCGATTCCGGCGCTATGCCTTACGCACAGATACACTATCCTTTCGAAAACAAGGAACTGCTTGACAAAGGTATCGCCTTCCCCGCAGACTTCATCGCAGAGGGCGTTGACCAGACACGCGGATGGTTCTATACATTGCATGCCATTGCCACAATGGTCTTCGACAGCGTTTCCTATAAGGCTGTCATCAGCAACGGACTCGTGCTGGACAAGAACGGCATGAAGATGTCCAAGCGACTGGGCAATGCCGTTGACCCCTTCGGTGCCATCGAAAAGTATGGCAGCGATGCTGTACGTTGGTACATGATAACGAACAGCGCACCTTGGGACAACCTCAAGTTCGACGTAGAAGGCGTGCAGGAAGTAAGCCGCACATTCTTCGGTAAGCTTTTCCAGACTTATTCATTCCTGACAATGTACGCCAACGTGGACGGCTGGTGCTACGAAGAGCCGGACGTACCGATGAACGAGCGTCCCGAGATGGACCGTTGGATTCTCTCATGCCTGAACAGCCTCATTCGCGAGGTGGACCAGTGCTACGAAGACTACGAGCCAACCCGTGCCGGACGACTCATTCAGACCTTCGTTGTCGATAACGTCAGCAACTGGTTTGTACGTCTCAGCAAGAAGCGTTTCTGGGGTTCTGCCATGAGTCTCGACAAGTTGAGCGCCTACCAGACACTCTACACATGCCTTGAGACTGTGACCCGCCTGATGGCTCCCATTGCCCCTTTCTATGCTGACCGTCTTTGGCGCGACCTTTGCGAGGCAACTGGCAGAGGCGAAGGCAAGAGCGTGCATCTGGCCAAGTTCCCCACCTATGACGATGCCAAGATTGACCAGGAACAGGAACAGCGAATGGCACTCGCTCAGCAGATTACGAGCATGATACTCTCACTTCGCAAAAAGGAACAGATTGTCGTGAAACAACCCCTGCAACGCATCGCCATCCCCGCCACCAGTGCCGAACTGCAACAGCGCATCCTGGCCATGAAGCAGCTCATCCTGGACGAAGTAAATGTTAAGGAATTGGAATTTGTTGAGGCTCAAGGAATTCTTATAAAGCAAGTGAAGTGCAACTTCAGAACAATGGGGAAGAAGTTTGGCAAGCTGATGAAGAGCGTTAATGCCGCCGTTTTGGCTATGAGTCAGGAGCAAATTGCAGAGTTGGAGGCCAAGGAACACCTGCCTCTCACCCTCGATACAGGTGAACAGATTACTGTTGATCTCGAGGACATTGAAATCTTCAGCCAGGACATCCCAGGTTGGAGTGTTGCCAACGAAGGAACCCTGACCGTTGCCCTCGACATGACCATCACCGAGGACTTGCGCATGGAAGGTGTTGCTCGCGAACTCATCCGCAGTATTCAGACGCTTCGCAAGGACAGCGGTTTCGAAATAACAGACCGCATCAACGTAACATTGCCCGACAACGATGACAACCGTTCTTGCCTCAGCAAATTCAACGACTATATCACATCTCAAGTACTGGCTGTCAGCATCAGCCTCGGCACGGAATTAACCGTAAGCAAAATCTAAACAAAGCATAAACAAACATGGAAGAAAACAAAGTCAGGTACTCCGACGAGGAGCTCGAGGAGTTCCGCCAACTCATTAACGAGAAGCTCGCTACTGCACAGAGCGATTACGAGATCCTCATTAAGAAAATCAATGGGGACGGTGTGAACGATGATGAAACGCACTCCACCTACCACACACTGGAGGAAGGTTCGGAGACACTTTCCAAGGAGTCGCTCATGAACGAGTGCCAGCGTGCCCAGAAGTTCATCACAGGCCTGCAAGCCGCATTGGTTCGCATCCAGAACAAGACTTATGGCATTTGCCGTGAGACAGGCAAGCTGATTCCAAAGGAACGCCTGCGTGCTGTGCCACACGCCACACTCTCCATCGAAGCCAAGCAGGCACGCGACAAGAAAAAGTAAGAGCCCCCTCCCAGATTCCTCCGTCGCGAGTGGGGACTCGCTCACCTTTGTGTGGCCGCAGTGACATTCAGTCACTACTCTAAAGACCCCAGTCGCCCCAAAAGGAGAAGGAAATTCATTTTTGAGTTTATAATTCTTGCATTTTGAGTTCTAAGATTAAGCAGGCCATAACTGCCGCAGCCCTTGGGGTCGGCATCGTTGTCATCGACCAAGCCATCAAGGTAGCCGTCAAGACCGGAATGTATATGCACCAAAGCATACGCGTCACCAACTGGTTCCAGATTCTCTTCACGGAGAACAACGGAATGGCTTTCGGCATGGAAGTGTTCAACAAATGGTTCCTCACCTCGTTCCGCATCATCGCAGTCATCTTCCTCATCTGGTACATCTGTGGCCAAATCAAGAAAGGAATGAACTGGGGCTACCTCATCTGCATGACGATGATAACGGCAGGAGCTGCAGGCAACATTTTCGACTGTATGTTCTATGGCATGATATTCAACAACCCACCAGCTCCCATGACAGCCGAACTCGTTCCCTGGGGAACAGGCTATGGGCAGTTGATGTTGGGTCGTGTGGTGGACATGTTCTATTTTCCACTTGTGGAATGGGACTGGCCAGCCAGCCTACCCTATCTGGGCGGCCAGCACTTCATCTTTTTCAGCCCTATCTTCAACTTCGCCGACGCTAGCATCTCCTGCGGCGTCATTGCGCTCATCCTTTTCTACAACCAGAAGGTGTTCAGATGAAAAGAAGCAGCCCCCACCAAATCTTTCCTCGGGAAGGTTTTCGTTCTCTCCCCCTCGGAGGAGTTGGAGGGGGGCTACTACTCCTTCTTCTTTTGATTTCCTGTTCCCCCTCTTTGCCGAGTGGCATTATGAATGAGGAGAAGATGGAGGACGTGCTCGTAGATTTCCATCTTGCTCAGGGAATGGCCGAGGCGCAGAGCGAGACCCCCGACATCGTACGCTACAAATACATCCAGAGCGTATTTAGAAAGCACCGCATCACCGAGGCCGTGTTCGATTCCTCGATGCTTTATTATACCGGACGTGCAGAGGAATTTGCGCATATATACGATAATGTAGTCAACCGTGTCCGTGCACAAGCCGAGCGCATGGGCCTCGAGGCATCAGCCAACCGAGACCGTTTCGCATTCCTCACGAATAAAGGCGACACCGCCAACATCTGGCTCGGCAAGGACTTCGCCTGTGTCGTTCCCAATCAAGTGGGATGCGTCTATTCTTTCCAGATGAAAGCAGACACAACATTCCGGCCCGGCGACAGCTTCATTTGGCGCTTCAAGTCGCAGTTTGTGGCGCGTTCCATGAACAACGAAGCCATTGCGTTGCTCAATTTCTACTACGAGAACGACACCGTCGCCGCAGTGACCGACCTCCTTCGCAACAGCTCGAAGAACGAGGTGCAGCACTATCCCGGGAAAGGACTCGACTCCCTGAACCTGCGCTCCATCACAGGCTTCATTTATCTCCCGATGGTCAAAAGCGCCGACCCGCCAAAGCCTCTGCTGATTAGCGATATTAAGCTCATCCGCATCCACAAGCACATCGAAAAGCCGAAGCCCATCGACGAAGGGTCTGTGCCTGATTCGCTTGCCGACGACACGCTCGATGCCAACCAGCAGAAATTCGAGCGCCTCACTCCGCAGCAGATGCGTGAGAGCCAGCCACGAGAGCGCAAGATAAACGTCGTGAAGGAGAACCCGAACCCCATCCATCCCGACCGCGGCATTCCACAGCGAATCAGGAGAAACAAAAAGAAATGAAGCGTGCCTACCACGATATCCTCCTGCCCGACGGAACCCTGCAGCACGGCCCCGTCGTTGTAGAGACCGACAGCGAGGACCGTTTTCTCGGCTGGCATCTTCTAGATGAAAAAGCGCCGCATGCGCCTGAGGTGCTAGGCAATTGGTGCTCGAGCACCGAAGAATCCTTAACCGAATGGATTGGCGGCACCTATACGGTATAGGCTTATCATGAATCAACATCGAGCGGAAAGTGACAGAAGTCCCGCCACTATCCGCTTATTCTTTTTGAAGCTAGGCACAGAGAAATAACACCGAGGAGCAGATTGCTCCCCTTCGCTTATATTATTGGTTGTATTGTTTCTCAGATAGGTTTACACGTATTTTCATGCCAGACGAATCTATACTCTCTGAAAGCAGAGGCAGGACTTTGACAGCGCGGAACATTATTTTATTCTTCATTTTTTCATACCTTTGACTACGTCGAAAAGAACTTCCGCTCAGAAATAAAAAGAAAAACAAGTAATTTTTCACTTTTCACTTTTCACTTTTCACTTTTTTTCGTACCTTTGTCAGAAATTAAAAAACATTATAATATTTGTTACCATGAACAGCGTTCAACTAATGAATCATGCAGCCGACAACATCCGCATCCTGGCTGCAAGTGCCGTAGAAAAGGCAAAGAGCGGACATCCCGGAGGTGCTATGGGTGGCGCCGACTTCATCAATGTCCTTTACAGTGAGTTCCTGCAGTACGACCCCGAGAATCCCACTTGGGTGGGCCGCGACCGCTTCTACCTCGACCCGGGCCACATGGCTCCTATGCTCTACAGCCAGCTATGCCTCATCGGCAAGTACAGCCTCGACGAACTGGCCAACCTGCGCCAGTGGGGCTCGCCCACAACGGGTCATCCCGAGTTTGACATCACACGCGGTGTGGAGAACACCAGCGGTCCCCTCGGTCAGGGGCATTGCTTCGCCGTAGGTGCTGCCATTGCTGCCAAGTTCCTGGCTGCCCACACCGGCAACCCAACCTTTGCGAAGGAGACCATCTACGCCTATATCAGCGACGGCGGCGTACAGGAGGAAATCTCCCAGGGCGCTGCCCGCATCGCAGGCACACTGGGCCTCGACAACCTGGTGATGTTCTACGACTCGAATGACATTCAGCTCTCCACCGAAACGAAGGAGGTGATGAACGAGAACACCGCCGCCAAGTACTGCGCCCTGGGTTGGAACGTGCAGGAAATCAACGGCAACGATGTGGCTCAGATTCGCACAGCCATCGAGAAAGCCAAGGCCGTGAAGGGCAAACCCGCCCTCATCATCGGCAAGTGCATCATGGGCAAGGGTGCCCTGAAGGACGACGGTTCGAGCTACGAGCGCAACTGCAAGACGCACGGCGCTCCCCTCGGCGGCGATGCCTACAAGAACACCATCAAGAACCTCGGTGGCGACCCCGAGAATCCCTTCCAGATATTCCCTGACGTGAAGGAGCTCTATGCCCGTCGTGCCGAGGAGTTGAAGAAGCTGGCTGCCTCTCGTTACGAAGAGGAGAAGGCTTGGGCTTCCGCCAATCCCGAAAAGGCCGCCCAGCAGGCCGAATGGTTCAACGGCAAGGCTCCGAAGATTGACTGGAGCAAGTGCGTGCAGAAAGACAACGACGCTACACGCTCTGCCAGCGCCGTCTGTCTCTCCGTACTGGCCGAGCAAGTGCCCAACATGGTTTGCGCCAGCGCCGACCTCAGCAACAGCGACAAAACAGACGGCTTCCTGAAGAAGACCCATGCCTTCCAGGCCGGCGACTTCTCGGGCGCTTTCTTCCAGGCTGGCGTTGCCGAGCTCACAATGGCTTGCTGCTGCATCGGAATGTCCCTGCACGGCGGTGTCATCCCCGCTTGCGGCACGTTCTTCGTTTTCAGCGACTACATGAAGCCCGCCGTCCGTATGGCTGCCTTGATGGAACTGCCCGTCAAGTTCATCTGGACGCACGATGCCTTCCGCGTCGGCGAGGATGGTCCTACCCACGAGCCCGTTGAGCAGGAGGCACAAATCCGTCTGATGGAGAAGCTGAAGAACCATCACGGAGAGAACTCCTGCCTCGTGCTGCGTCCCGCAGATGCTAAGGAAACCACCACGGCTTGGGCAATGGCGATGGAGAACATGAAGACCCCGACAGCCCTCATCCTCAGCCGCCAGAACATCCAGAACCTGCCAGAGGGCAACGACTACGAACAGGCTCGCAAGGGTGGTTACATCGTGGCCGGCTCAGACGAGAATCCCGATGTGGTTCTGGTTGCTACGGGTTCCGAGGTCAGCACACTTGTGGCCGGAACAGAGCTATTGCGCAAGGACGGCGTGAAGGTTCGCATCGTCAGCGTTCCCTCCGAAGGCGTGTTCCGCAACCAGCCCGCCAGCTACCAGCAGAGCGTAGTGCCCGCCGGAGCCAAGGTGTTCGGCATGACCGCCGGTCTGCCCGTCAACCTGCAGGGCTTCCTCATCGGTGCCGCTCCCGAAAGCAAGATCTGGGGCCTCGAAAGTTTCGGCTTCTCAGCTCCCTACAAGGTGCTCGACGAAAAGCTCGGCTACACCGCCGAGAACGTTTACAATCAGGTCAAGAGTATGCTTTGACCTGTTAAATGAATAATTAACAATTCATAATTATGGATGTTAAAGTAATAGGCATAGCCAGCGACCACGCTGGCTATCCTTTAAAGCAATTCGTAAAGCAGTACCTCGAGGAGAAGGGCTACGCCTACAAGGACTACGGGACCTACAGCGAGGAGAGTTGTGACTACTCGGACTTCGGTCATGCGTTGGCTCGCGGCATCGAAGAGGGCGAGGTCTACCCCGGCATCGCCATCTGCGGCTCGGGCGAAGGCATTGCAATGACGCTGAACAAGCACCAGAGCATCCGCGCCGGACTGTGCTGGATTCCCGAAATCGCCCACCTCATCCGTCAGCACAACGATGCCAACGTGCTCGTGATGCCCGGTCGCTTCATCGAAACCGATATGGCGGCTAAGATTATGGACGAGTTTTTCGCTACGGAGTTTGAAGGCGGCCGCCACGCACGCCGCATCGCAAAAATCCCTGTCCAATAGCATCAATTCGGACGACTGATGGACGCCATTAACGACCTTTTCTCTCTGCTCAGTTCCGTGCTTTGGGGCTGGCCAATGGTCATCCTGCTGCTGGGCACGCATATTTTCCTCACTATCCGCCTCCGCATCCCGCAAAGGCGGCTGCTGACGGGCATCTGTCTGTCGGTAAAAAAGGACAAGGGGGCGACAGGTGATGTGTCGCAGTTCGGTGCCTTGGCTACAGCGCTGGCAGCCACCATCGGCACAGGCAATATCGTGGGGGTGGCTACGGCGGTGGCATTGGGCGGACCTGGGGCTGTGCTCTGGTGCTGGCTGACGGGCATCTTCGGTATGGCCACAAAATACGCCGAGGGTTTGCTGGCTGTGAAATACCGTGTGAAAGGCAGTGACGGCAGAACCTACGGCGGTCCCATGTACGCATTGGAACTTGGCCTGAGGATGAAATGGCTGGCGCTGCTCTTCGCTATCTTCACCGCCCTAGCCAGCTTCGGCATCGGCTGTACCGTTCAGGCCAATTCCATCGCCCTGCTGGCAAACGAGACCTTTGGTATTCCCACATGGATAGTAGGTGTGTCCGTCTGCATGCTCACAGCACTTGTTATTATGGGAGGCGTGAAGTCCATCGCCCGTGTCTGCACCATACTTGTGCCCTTCATGGCAGCCCTCTATGTGGTGGGGTGTGTGGTGATTCTATGCATGAACAGCAGCTTTGTATGGCCAGCCGTTCAGCTCATCGTAAACTCGGCTTTCAACCCTATGGCGGCAGGAGGCGGCTTTGTGGGGGCTACGGTCATGATGGCGGCCCGCTATGGTATCGCCCGCGGCCTGTTCTCCAACGAGAGCGGCATGGGCAGTGCTCCCATTGTGGCGGCAGCAGCACAGACACGCAACCCCGTCCGGCAGGCATTGGTTTCGAGTACAGGAACATTCTGGGATACCGTCGTTATCTGCGCCCTTACTGGTATGGTACTCGTCAGCAGCATTCTGGCATATCCCGACATCAGCTATGCTGACGGTGCAGCGCTGACGAAGGTGGCGTTCTCTAAGATTCCGTATGTAGGTGCTCCGTTGCTCACCTTTGGCATTCTGACCTTCGCCTTCAGCACCATCCTGGGATGGAGCTACTATGGCGAGAGTGCCGTCAACTACATCGAGCATCAGCGCATCAACCGCTTCTACCGCATTCTCTACATCGTGGCCCTGTTCTTCGGCAGCATTATCAGCCTGGATGTCATTTGGAATATTGCCGACACGATGAACGCACTCATGGCCATACCCAATCTCGTAGCCCTGCTACTGCTGAGTAATGTCGCCGCCCGCGAAACCAACAAATATCTCTGGGGCGGTCGTCTTGACGAGGAAATGGAAGACGAAACGAATCTGTGACTTCCCTCCTCGAGCAAAAAATAAAGGATTTTACTTCGCGCTGACGAATTCGTCGAGGAAGCGGACATCGTTCTCGCTGAACATGCGCAGGTCTTTTACCTGATACTTCAGGTTGGTGATGCGCTCGATGCCCATGCCGAAAGCGTACCCCGTATAGATGCTGCTGTCGATGCCGTTTGCATCGAGCACAGCGGGGTCAACCATACCGCAGCCGAGAATCTCCACCCAACCTGTATGCTTACAGAACGAACAGCCCTTGCCGCCGCAAAGATGGCAGCTGATGTCCATCTCGGCACTGGGCTCGGTGAAGGGGAAATAGCTGGGACGAAGACGTATCTTCGTGTCTGGGCCGAACATCTCCTGTGCAAAGAGCAGGAGCACCTGCTTGAGGTCGGTGAAGCTGACATTCTTGTCGATATAAAGGCCCTCCACCTGATGGAAGAAGCAGTGGGCTCGGGCAGAAATGGCTTCGTTACGATAAACGCGACCCGGGCAGATGACGCGGATGGGCGGCTGGGTGCTCTCCATCACACGAGCCTGCACGCTGCTGGTGTGGCTACGCAGGATGATGTCGGGATGTGATTCTACAAAGAAAGTATCCTGCATGTCGCGGGCAGGATGGTCGTCGGCAAAGTTCATGCTGCTATAGACGTGCCAGTCGTCCTCCACCTCGGGACCATCGGCCAGGGTGAAACCCAAACGACTGAAGATATCCACGATTTCGTTTTTGACAATCGTCAGTGGATGGCGCGAACCAAGAGCAATGGGATATGGCGTGCGAGTAAGGTCGATAGCCGAAGCACCTGTGGCAGCACTCTCCCCGGCACACTCTTTCAGGGCGTTTATCTTCTCCTGGGCAAAGTTCTTCAGCTCGTTGATTTTCATGCCTACCTCTTTTTTCAGTTCGGCAGGTACATTTCTAAAGTCGTTCATCAGCTGAGAAATCTCACCTTTCTTGCTCAAATACTTAATACGCAGCGCTTCTGCATCCTGGGCATTTTTTGCCTGGAGAGCAGCAATCTCCTGCATTAATTGTTCTATTCTTTGTATCATCATGTCATTTACGATTTGGTTCTATCCTGTAAGAAGTCAGAGGGAACTTTTTCATTTCGCGTGCAAAAGTACAAAGAAATTAAGAATTAAGAATTAAGAATTAAGAATTATTTTGTAATTTTGCACGCGATTTGAGATTTGGAATGCAGAATGAGCATTAAGTGTAAACTGATTGGGTTTGTTGCCTCTGTCATAGTCATGCTTTCTTGCGGAGGCAAGACATCCACCTCCGACTTCCCCGATGGAGAAGAGAACGATGAGCAAGAAGCCTCTTTCGAAGAAGATTTTGATGAGGATGTTGAGGTGGAAGAAGAGCTTGGCCTAAGCGAGGAGAGTTCGCCAGCGCTGGATGGCGTCTTCAATGATTTCCTCTTTGCATACCTCCACAGCCGCACATTACGCCAAGAACGCACGGCAAAGCCTATACGTCTGGAACACACGTCGCGACAGGCAGAAATGCTCGAGGAGTTCGACCCCGAATTCGAGTTTGGATTCCTCTCCGGTGAATACTTCACCACTCTCTACGGCAACGCATCACAGATGTTGGCCGAAGACGATGATGAAATGGACGAAGACTCCACCGTCAGCCTGCAACGTATCAACCTCAACGATGGCACCATCCGTAATTTCCAATTCCAGCGAGAGCAGGGACATTGGCAACTGGATGCCATTCGCGAAACAACATTCGAGGATGACGACCTCGGTGACTTCCTCAGCTTCTATGCACAGTTCTGCAGCGACAGCCTGTTTCAGTTACATTCCGTTGCCAACCCACTTCGTATCGTCATACAGGATACCGAAAGCGAAGATGGGAGTATCAACGGCATTATTGACGCCAACCAGTGGCAGTCCTTCTGTTCCGAAGTACCCTCCGGCATAATCTCCAACATTCGCAAAGGACAAAGATACGGACAGCACAGAATCGTGTTGCGAAAGAGTGGTCTGTCGAACGGCTTACAGGAGATTTTCACCTTTACCCGAGAGAAAGGAAACTGGCACCTTACGAAATACGAGAACTGACCCATGCTACAAATCACAGATAACGCATCCCTACTCCAACACAATACATTTGGCATTGAAGCACACGCCCGCGCACTTGTCATCTACGATTCGGAAGAAGAACTTCGCGAGGCACTGACACTTATCCACACCAGATATGCAGACCTACCGATTCTACATATTGGTACAGGCAGTAATCTTCTATTTCTCAGAGACTTTACAGGAGTTATCTTAAAGTCACACATTAAAGAAATACACCTCGTCAAAGAAAGCGGAAACGAAGTGTTGGTTGAGGTAGGCGCAGGCGAAATTTGCGACGACTTTATTGCTCAAGCCATCCAGAACGGTTGGTACGGAATGGAGAACCTCTCGCTCATTCCCGGACAAATAGGTGCTGCTGCCGTGCAGAATATCGGAGCGTACGGTGTGGAAGCCTGCGATGTCATAGACGAGGTTCACGGCATCTGTTTAGCAGACGGCACAGCGCACACCTGGAAATGCGCGGAATGTGGATACGATTACCGCCGGAGCATCTTCAAAGAAGAACTCTGGGGCAAGTATGCCATCACTCGCGTTATCTTCCGCCTCAGCAAGCATTTCGAACCGAAGCTTCAGTACGGTGGTCTCGTCAAAGCCATCGAACAGGCCGGACTCTCGGAAAGCGCCCTCACAGCTATGCGGTTGCGTCAAGTCATCATTGACATTCGCCGGGCTAAGCTTCCAGACCCCAAGGAACAAGGTAATGCCGGCAGTTTCTTCAAGAACCCCGTTGTATCTCAGCAGAAAGCCGACAAACTGTTGAAAGAATACCCCGACATGCCGCACTACCCGGCAAGCGACGGAATCAAACTGGCTGCCGGATGGCTCATCGAGCAGGCTGGATGGAAGGGGAAGAGTCTCGGACCTGCTGCCGTGCATGACCGTCAGGCTCTTGTTCTTGTCAATAAAGGCGGAGCTACGGGCAAAGACATACAGAGACTTTGCGAAGCCGTCAAGAAGGATGTCGCCGACAAGTTCAGCATAGAATTGGAACCGGAAGTGAACTTTATATGAAAATAACTTTTCTCGGCACAGGCACTAGCATCGGCGTTCCTATGATAAGATGCCAATGTGAAGTTTGCACCAGCAACGATCCACGCGACCGCCGCCTGCGTGCATCGGCACTCTTCGAGGAGGGTGATACGCGCCTTCTGTTAGATTGCGGCCCAGACTTCCGCGAGCAGATGTTACGCATCGGGATGCAAGATCCACTGGATGCCGTTCTCATCACCCACGAGCACTACGACCATGTTGGCGGCATCGACGACCTCCGGCCTTTTACTCTCGACCGCACACTTCCCATCTACGCCGACGACTACGCCTGCGAACATCTGAGGCAGCGACTCCCCTACTGCCTCGTACGGAACAGTTATCCGGGTGTTCCAAAGCTGGAATTGCATGAAACAAAAGAGGGAGACCGCATGCAGTTCGGTTCTCTCTCGGTTACAGCCTTGCGTGTGATGCACGGCAAACTACCCATATTGGGTTATCGCATCGGTGATGTGGCCTACCTGACGGACATGACCGGTCTCTTTGATTCCTCGTTGCCCTTGCTCAAAGGCATCCGCTTACTCATCATCGGAGCATTGCGCCACACACCACATATTACGCACCAGACCGTGGAGCAAGCCATCGCCTTCAGCCGTAGCCTTGGCACAGTACCTACCTACTTCATCCACATGAGTCACCATCTCGGCCTTCATGCCGTTGAGGAAGCAAAACTTCCAGAGGGTTTCCACTATGCTTACGACGGTCTCGTGCTTGAGACCTGACATATGCCATGTGGCAAGGATTTCTCTTAATTTGAGTTCAATCTGAAATAGAAGTAACCGGCTGCACCGCCTCCAGTAGAGCCACTCTGTGGCGTAATGCGGCCGCTGTAGGACGTATTGTCAATAATGTTACCATTTTCGATTGTAACGCCCTGTCCGCTGTATATGTAGCGTGCCACAAACTTGATGGTATCGGGTTTGCCGGACTTATCCGGTTGCGCACTTTCAGGAATGAGCATGTGGCAAATGGGGTCATCCGCTCCGTTGGCATAACCATCGTAGTTTGTGTGCTGGTTATACACAATATTAGCATGAACAAGCACATCGTCACTTGGATCATCATTATCCTTTGTGTCGAGTGTATCTACACAAAGAGTCCATGTATAGTAAGTACCGTTTATCAAGTGGCCACGCTGATCCTGACAAGCTGTAATATGAATGGAGTCGCCGGCATTTAAGTAAATGTTACTGCCAGAATTGCCCGGAACATAATTGGGGTAGCTGCCTATTTTATAGGTAAAGCCCTTCCATGTCGGACAATAGGAGCTGTAGTCGTTCTTGGAGCAGGAGAAAAGAAGTAAAATGAAAAGTGAGAAATGAAAAGTATAAAATGACTTGCGCATTGGAATAATTATGAATTGTGAATTAGGTTTAGTTTCTTCATTTCGGTATAGAGTCGCTGTACAGGAAGCCCCATCACGTTGAAATAGGAGCCCTGAATGGAAGTGACGCCGATGTAGCCTATCCATTCCTGGATGCCATACGCTCCCGCTTTATCCAGAGGATGATAATGGGTTACATAGTAATCAATTTCTCCTTCGGAAAGCTGTGCGAAAGTGACCTGACTGACAGAAGCAAAAGAATGCTGCATGATGGTGGTGGTCAGCGTGACGCCTGTCACGACCTGATGCGTTTTGCCAGAAAGCTTGCGGAGCATCTGCCTGGCCTCTTCCTCGTCGGCAGGCTTGCCGAGGACTTCTCCGTCGAGATAGACGATTGTATCGGCGGTGATGAGCAACTCGTCCGGTTGAAGGCGATATGCTGCAGCCTTCTTTCGGCTGATGTACTGCGGTATCTCCTCCATCGAAAGTCCGTCGGGATAGGACTCGTCGAGCCCCTGAACAGTTCGGACTTCATAATCAAGTCCAAGTCCTGACAACAGCTCCCTGCGGCGGGGCGAGTTACTTGCTAAGATTATTTTCATTGATTTATTTCCTCCTAAAGGGGGTTAGAGGGTCTTTACCAACTAAACGCGTCTGCATCGGACATCCATTTCCCTTGTGCCCTGAGGACTTGTTCTATGACGTCACGGACACAGCCGCAGCCGCCATTTCGGTGGCTAACATAGCGACTGATTTCCCTAATCTCGGGAGCTGCATCAGCCGGACAGCAGGGCAGCCCCACTTGCTGCATGACTCTGTAGTCGGGGATATCGTCACCCATATAGAGTACTTCGTCCGACGACAACTTGTATTTCTCGAGCAGCACCTTCAGACTGTCTGTCTTGACGGAACTAGCCAGAAAGACATCGTGGATGCGGAGGCCCTCATAGCGGCGGCGAATAGCTTCCTCCCGTGCTCCGGTAATGATGGCGACGTGCAAGCCCATGCTGACTGCAAGCCGCAAAGCATAGCCGTCCTTCGTGTTCACAGAGCGCATGAGCACACCTTCGTCGTTCATCTGGATGGTCTCTGCACTGAGCACCCCATCCACATCGAAGACCAAGGCTTTTATCTTTGTCAGGTCGTAGTTAATCATCTGACCATTTACTATTTGACGATTTACAATTTACTATTTATTTACAATTTATCTATTTGTCTATTACGGGTATGGGCGGTAGCAAATTCTTCATTCTTCACTCTTCATTCCACCAATGTGAACTTTTTCCCATTTCAGGCGGTCTTCGTTCTGAGGCTTGCGTTCCATCCCTTTATGGCCGACAGCAATGATGCACACCACGCCACGGTCTTCGGGGATGCCGAGCAGGGACTTCACAATCTCTTCTGTCGGGCGTCCGTCAGTAGCGAATCTGTTGCGCACCTGTATCCAGCAGGCCCCAAGTCCGAGGTCTTCCGCTTGCAGGAGGATATGAGTCGCAGCCACAGAGGCATCCTCAATCCACACATCGCTGACGGCTGGGTCGGCAAGCACCACGATAGCCAAGGGTGCACCGGCCAGGAAGTCGGAACCCACCTGTTTGCACTGACTCAAGGCTGCCAGCATCTCCTTGTCCTCCACGACGATGAACTCATAGCTGTGCAGGCCTTTGCTGCTCGGAGCCATCAGTCCCGCACGAAGCAGAAGCTTCACATCGTCGCCGCTCAGTAGTTCGTCTGTAAACTGACGCATACTGCGCCGTGTCTTTATCAATTCGCTAAAGTTTCCCATGTTATTTCTCTTTTGCGATGCAAAGATACAACATAATTTTAAATAATTAGACGCTAAATGGCAAATTGTATATGGTAAATAGTAAATAGTAAATGCTAGATGCAATAAAATGGTACTTTTCTCGTTATTATATAAGATGAAACGTTTCTTATTATTCATTTTACCCCTATTATGGGGTATTCTGAACATATCAGCTCAGGATGAGCAACAGGTCGATACGACCAAAGTGCATCTGAAGGGAAAGGTTGTGGACGATAGCCAAGACCCTGTAGCATTGTGTCAGGTACGTATCGAGGGACAGCCCTTCGGTACGACAGCCGCATTGGATGGCACATACAGTTTCTCTTTCTCTACTGCCGACAGTGTGGTTGTCGTTTACAGCATGATAGGCTACGAGACGCGCAAACGTGTCCTCAAGAATCCCAAGGGCAATCTGACGCTCAATATTGTGATGCGCGAGAGCGGTAAGGACATGGCCGAGGTGACCGTAGCCGAGACACGCCGCCAGATGGGCTCCATGCAGGAACTCAACGCAAAGGACCTGAAGCGTATGCCCAGCACTTCTGGCAATGCCGTCGAGGAATTGGTGGCAACCCAAGCCGGTGTCAGCACACACAACGAGTTGAGCAGCCAATACAATGTGCGCGGCGGATCGTTCGACGAGAACTGCGTCTATATCAACGGCGTGGAGATTTACCGTCCCATGCTCATCAGCAGCGGACAGCAGGAAGGCCTTTCCGTCATCAACAGTGATATGGTGGAGAAGATTAACTTCTCTGCTGGCGGCTTCGAGGCCAAGTACGGCGACAGAATGTCCAGCGTGCTCGACATCACCTACGCCCATCCCGAGCGCTTCGAATCTACCATCGCGGCAAGTCTGCTCGGAGCAAATGTCTATATTGGATACGGCAACAAGAAGTTCTCCATCAGTAACGGATTCCGCTACAAGACCAACCAGTACATGCTTGGCAGCCTGGAGACGAAAGGCGAGTACAAACCCAACTTCCTCGACTATCAGGCCTATCTACGATGGGCACCCTCGCGGGATTGGACTTTCGATGCCATTGTCTATATCAACCGCAACAACTACAACTTCACGCCCACCGACCGCGAGACGAAGTTCGGCACACTGGATGATGTGAAGAGCTTCAGGGTTTATTTCGACGGCAAGGAGGAGGACCAGTTCCAGACCCTCTTCGGCACCATCCGTGCAGCACGCCGCATCGGGAAATCCGGTGCCATCAGTCTTACCGCTTCGGCTTTCAACAACCGCGAGAAAGAGACCTACGACATCCAGGGACAGTACTGGCTCAACGAGACAAATGGCGACGAACAGCTCGGCGTTGGTTCCTATATGGAGCACGCCCGCAATTACCTCTACAGCTCCTCCCAGGCAATCAAACTCGCCTATGACCTGAAGAAAGGCCGTCATCAGATGCAGACAGGCATCGGATGGAAGCACGAGAAGGTGCGCGAGAACAGCAGCGAGTGGGAGTATCGCGACAGCAGCGGCTACAGCGTGCCGCATACAGGTTCCGACCTTCAGGTCATATACAACATGAGGTCCAAGAACTCCATCAACTCCAACCACCTTGAGTTCTATGCACAGGACACCTACCGCAAGGAGAGTTCCGTCGGCATACTCAGCCTCAACTATGGCATGCGTCTCAGCTATTGGGCATGGAACAAGGAGTGGCTCTTCAGTCCCCGCGCCAGCATCGGATTCGTGCCGTCTTTCAACGACAACTTCACCTTCCGCCTCGCAATGGGTCTCTACAACCAGCGCCCGTTCTACAAGGAACTGCGCGACACCGTCACCGTGGCAGGCAATACCACCGTCCAGCTGAACCAGAACATCAAGTCCCAACGCTCGTTCCAGGTTGTGGCCGGTATGGAGTATAAGTTCAAGATTGCAAACCGTCCCTTCAAGTTCACCACCGAAGTCTATTACAAGGCACAATGGAAACTGAATCCCTACAACGTCGATAACCTGAAGATTGTCTATTACGGCAACAACTGTGCCACCGGCTATGTTGTGGGAGCAGACTTCAAGGTCTATGGCGAGTTCGTGCCCGGTACCGACTCCTGGGTCAGCTTCGGTGTGATGAAGGCCAGCATGAACCTGGACGGAAAGAAGATTCCGCAGCCTACCGACCAGCGTTTCAACATCAACCTCTTCTTCAGTGACTATTTCCCCGGCACTACCCGCTGGAAGATGAACCTCAAGGCCACCATTGCCGGAGGACTCCCATTCGGACCGCCACATACAGGTCTCGAGCGCAATGTCTTCCGTGCTCCGGCTTACAAACGCTTCGACATTGGCATGAACTACCGCCTCATCGACAACGAGGACAAGCATCTGCGTCGTGCAAAGTATCTGCGCAACATCTGGCTCGGGCTCGACTGCTTCAATATCTTCGGCCTCGACAATGTCAGCAGCTACTACTGGATAACCGACATCAGCAACCACCAATACGCCGTGCCCAACTACCTGACCGGCCGCATGATAAATGCGCGAGTGCTGATTGAACTCTGATACCCAGACAAACGAGGTAGCCACCCGTTGTGGTTTCTCTACCCAAGCCTCTATGGCCAAGGCATTCTCCTCGCAGGGCAAGTCATCCCCCAGCACCTATCGCAGGCAATAAACCCCAATATTATCATTTGAATGCCTGGCATAAAAAGAACCATCCCCACTGTGGAAACAACTCCGCAGCGGGGATGGCTGGTTTAGGTGTCAATAATCAATTGACCATGAAAAAGTTTTATTTAACAATATATTTTTTGCCATTTACAATATTTATGCCCTGCTGTAGTTTCGTTAGACGCTGACCAGCGAGGTTGTAGATAAAAGTCTGGTTGCTATTGCTCTCAATGAGATTTTCTATGCCAACGCCACCTGTAACTGTAATCTCTGTCTCCACATCATCATGGACATAGTATTTATCAATGTCAGTTTCGGTCAGACGCATAGTTTTCAATATAACGGGATACTTACCCTTTTCCATACCATCTGCAATGGTCACCTGCAGAGTAGCAATCTCTCCTTCTGTACCTGTAAATGTCTCATCGTACTGTGAGCCGCACAGGAAACGAATTGCGCCATCACCTTGCTTTTGTAATGTCAGTGTGTGCTCGTCATCTTCTGGCAGACGTCCGCTACTTAACGAGCCCTGTATGCGACCTTTGTTGTTTACTACAACTTCCACACCTTCTGGCAAATAGAGGTCGAACTGGAATCCACGTATAGCCGCTGTGTTCTTCATCATAAAAGATAAAGTGGCTTCCTTGCCTGCATTAACGTTCATTGGTTCTACGTAGATAACATTGTCTAATGCACTAAGGTCGGTGCTCTCTGCCTTCACATAGGCGGGTCTTGCATGGCCAGTGTTACCATAAGGGTTACCCGTCAGGATGATATTGGCTATACCGATGTAGTCACTTACGTTAACATCGCCATCCCCGTCCACATCAGCAGCATCTACAACAAATCCTGATGGTGTATTGCCCATAATATAGTTTGCAACGCCGATATAGTCACTCACATTAATGTCACCGTCGTGATTGATGTCACCTGTGAAATAGGGCGAAAGAGTGAGGATTGATATAATATCCTCGTAGTCATAGTGCTTGCTGATGTCTGTTTCTGAAAGACGCATATTCTTTAGGTCAACAGGATAGTCGCCGCCTTCCAAATTATTGGCTATATTCACCTGCAAAGTCAAAATCTCACCTTCATTGCCTGTGAATGACTCATCATACTGCGATGCACAAAGGAAGCGGATAGCGCCGTTGGACAACTGGGAAATAGTCAATGTATGTTCGTCATCGTCCGGCAAGCGATCTTTACTCAGGAAACCCTGAATGCGATTATTCTTCTTCACAACTGTCACGCCATTGGGCAAAAAGAGGTCGAACTGGAAGCCACGAATGCGAGCCTTGTTCTTCATCCTAAAGGAAAGAGTGGCACTGGAACCGATGAGTACATCATTTTTCTCCATATAGATGACATTGTTCAGTTTTGAGATGTCTGTCTCCTGATTGTTGACGTTCTCATCACCTACGGTCATCGTTACTGTAGTCTCTTCAGAGGTAGCAATAGAGTTTCCAGCAGGATCTGCAATACTGACACAATAGATATGAATCTTGTATTTACCATCTTTTGCAATAGTCAAGGGAATGCTAATAACAGCTCCATCGTTTCCGTAGAAAGATGAAGTAGAAGCACTGTAAATAGAAATCATGTCAGAACCATCGCTGGCATTCTGAATGATTGCCGTGTGATCATCAATACGATCTTCGTCAAGAGTTACATATTTCTTACCTCTCTTGTTGAGAGCCATTGAAACACCCTCTGGGAGACCCAGGCGGAAAGATAAGGCTGTAACTTCGTCAACATTTTTCATACAAATCTCAAGATTTGTAGTCGTTGAGCCAGCATCAATCTTAAAGTTTTCAGCATAAAGCTCGTTCTGTGCCATTGCTGCAACACCGCACAGCATAGCAACCATTGTCATGTAGAACTTTTTCATAATAGATAATATTTAATAATAGTCGTTCCTTCTCTTCTACATTATAATATTAATCATTACTTACACACACGCACACACGCCGACACAAACTTCTGGATACGAAGAAAGCGCAGCCTCATCATACTCTCTACCAGGCTTGGAACTGCCTCTAACGTACTATGATGAAGACTACGCTTAAGCGCAGCTTCAACGTACGTTAGAAATGCTCTTTTTATCTCGTTCGAGGTTCCAATTCGGTAGAGAGATTGAGCAATAAAAAATTCGCTTTCCTTACGGATTGCGGGGACAAAGTTACGAAGTTATTTTAAATCTGCAACATTTTTTATAAAAAAAGTTATTGAAAATCAGAAAAAAGAGTGTCATCCATGCGAGGAACCCTCTAAAACACTTCCAATCTACAAGTTACTTTTCTACTTAAAGAAAAGGCAAACCACAAATCACATTCAACAAATTCTACCGACCAACTTACGGTATTAGCCGTGCTTAGTTCATCCGATGATTTCGTCCTTCAGAAAAATGGTCGATTGTAATTGCTGCCTAGTGTGGATCTCCACAGCCAAACATACCAACAAATCACTCTTCCACAAATACTTACAATATACATCGGACACAACATTCAAAGTGTGTAGTACAGCGGCGTTACAGCCTACATCGTTCTTTTGTGCCTCAAAATACTAGTGTGCCAGTTCTCCAAAGTAATGGTGTCAAGTCAGACACAGGATATATAAATTAATTCATGCAGAGCCTTGTTCGTAGCACAAACCTCATAAGCTCTTCGCATCAATATATATAACACACATAGTGATGATATACAAATGATTAAGAATATATTATTTAAGAAACGATTCATTATACTAACCAATGTCTAAAGAAGTTTCCAAAGACATACGGCGGGGAAGCAAAAACCCTAGCATAGATTGTTTTTTTCATTCTCAGGAAAAAAGGATTCCTGTCCTCTGAAATGCATTCTGATTTCTGTGATTCTGTGATTGCATCTATATATATGGTGCAATCACAGAATCACAAAATCCGCTTACAGAAATATTCAGATGAAATAACCCAACCTTATCATCCAATAACATGCCTTTGTCAGTAAATAATGGCATGTTATTGGCGTGTAATTCCGCTTACAGACAAACAAATTCCCAGCGCATTGAACTTTAGCGCCTCGGGAAGAATCTTGTCGGTCTGTCGGAGCAACCTATATATGTGGTTGCTCCGACGGACCGACAGGAATCCGCCAACAAAACAGGGAAAAAGCAACCCCCACGTTCACGAGACTGTGAAGGTGGGGGTTATTGTTTGATGTGTGGTCTGGCTTACTTCATCACGACTTTCTTGCCATTGACGATATTCAGACCCTTGCGGGGTGCATTGAGACGCTGACCGGAGAGGTTGTAAATGGATTGACCATTAGCCATTGACCTTTGACCATTAACCTCATTTATGCCTGTGCCACGGAGTTCTGCCCAATCGATGGCAGATTTCCTGCACTCGCCGGCGCCATAGTAGATGCTTTGGATGCCAATCTTATCCCAAGAATCGAAGATGGCATCGTCGCTGTCGTAGAAGTAGATGTTGTGAGCATTGTCCCAGGTGCTGTAGTTGTCGCTGTAGGGCAGCTCTGTCGTATCCTCGTTGACATTATAGTAAACGGCCGATGTGAAGACGTAGGGTGTCTGCTCGCCGTCCTTTTCAATCCAGACGGTATAGAACAGCTTGCCGGGGTTCAGCGTCTCACCATTCGTATCGACTGCGGGTATGTTGCAGCTGAAGCCGTGCGACCACTCGTCGAACATGATTTCCCGGACTGTCGGGTCGGCTGGTGTGGCTGCCACTTCGTTGAACTTCGTGAGGGTGACCTCGGTGAAGGTCTGCTGGGCATTGACTTCGGTCAGGGAGCCGTTGACAATCAGCGTCTGGCTGGTGGTGAACTGCTGCTTCTCGGCGTCGTAGTCGAGTACGGCATCGACCATGTTGCCAGCCTCATCGAGTGCAGTAAAGTAGAAATCCATGGTGGTCATCCAGAAAGAGACAGAACCCATGAACTGGTTGGCGGGAATGACATACTTACCCTCTGCGTTCTTGGTGGCCTTCACCCACAACTGGTCGGCATTGGGGTTGGCATCTGCGGCCAGTCCTTGAATGTAGACGTCGTCACCGTCGAAGCCAGCCTTTACCCACAGTGTGAGCTCGGCAGGGTCGTAATAGGGACGGACGGCGGTGGAATGGAAGATGTAGGTATCGGCGGCCAAATCCTCGGGAGCCTGGACGGCTGTGGGCACATAGTCCGTGGGGAAGACGTCGATGCTGTTCACCTGGGTGTTGCCGGCGATAGTCACTACCACCTTATTGGCTTCGCCCGTCCACACATTGCCCTCGAAGGCTCCTGTATCGGCGCTGTTGCCCTCGTTCCACTTGCCATTGTTGAACACAATCTTCTTGATGACCTTGTCGGCAGGAACCTCGAAGGTCAGTGTTCCGCTATAGACACGCAGCTGCGGGCCATTGTTGGTGCTCCACAGGCGGTTGGGAGTGGTTGTCCCTTCTGCCTTGGGCGATACGGTGAGTGTCACCTGGCCTGCCGTGAAGGTGCGGTCCTCGGTGATGTCACCTTCGTTGCTGGCATTGGAGGAGCAGGGCACATCGGTCATGGCGTTGAAATCGAAGGTTGCCTGCTGGTACTCCTTGATGGTGAGCCAGAAGATTTCGGACTTGTTTTCCTCGCCGCCACCGGTATAGGTGGCCTGGAGGCCAATCTTGTTCCAGGTGGAGTAGTCGGACTGCCTGAGGTAGATACGCTTCGGATAGAAGTCTTCGCCGCTGGAATAGCCGTAGGGGAAGACACTCATTGTCTCTGTCAGGCTCGCGTAGTCGGCAGGTTCGAAGGTCACAGGGCTGATTTCATGCTCCACGTCCTTCAGGAACTGGAAGGTCAGCTTCGATGATGCCATTGCGTCGCCATTGACGTCGGTGGTAGGCACGGAGAACATGACGATGGGAGCTTCTATGCCGTCGTAAATCTGGGAGATATTAGGAATGGCTGGTGTAGCTGCCTTCTCCGTCACCTTGGTGACAACGGGGTCGTTATAGACATCGCCCTTCAGGTTGGAACCGCCTGTATAGATGAATATCTCGCCCTCTGCCGTCATCTTGCCAGCCTCAGCATCGTATGTGAAGGTGATGCCATAGGGCAGGAGGAAGAAGTCGTAGGAATTCATAGGACCGCCATTGTAATACCCGAAATACTGGTTACCGGGGAAGTAGATGGTCGTGCCGTCCAGCGTACCCTTAATCCACGACTCGGGCAGATAGGTGCAAAGGCCCTGCAGGTACACATCATTGCCGGCGAAACCGATGTTCAGGTAACCGGAAACAGGGTCACCAAAATTGGTCAAAGCGTTGATGGCCCATTCCTCGGTCTGCAAACCTTCGGGAGCCTCCACCGGCTGAGGACCAGCAGGCGCCGTCTTGCTGAATGTGGGCTTGAACCAGTAGCAATAGGGAAGAATCTCCGTCAGCGAGGGGTTCTCCAATATGAACTCTGTGACGCACACAAGAAGACCCTCTTCAGCATCGTATTCGAAGACAATAGACTCGGAAAAGGTCTCTGTGTCGTCGGTGCCGCAGATGTATTCTGCACCATATTCGTCCTCGCCCACGAACTGGCCGCCGGCAAAGGTTGCAGTGGTTCCGCTGATGGTACCCTTCACCCAGCCCTCTTTGAACCAGTAGGCCAGGCCCTGGATATAGATGTCATCTCCGTCCATAGCCACATTGACAGACGGATATACGGCTTGTGTGCCATTGGGGGTATTCACGTAAAGCATACCGTCCACGGTGTACCACGTCTCCACGTTGGCTGTGGCTGGAGGCGTCACCAGTTCGTTTTGTGCAAATGCCCTCACACCCATCAGTGCGAGCAGCACGATAAGAATAGTAGATTTTCTCATACGTTTTTGTTAATTATTAGATTTATCCTTAAAAACACTTTTTTTCGGGACGCAAAGGTACGTCATTCTGACGAAAACAGCAAATTCTGTAAGAGAAATTCCGCCACTTCGGCAGAAAAATCACGGTTTATACATTCTTATAAAAAAAAGAGATTCCTAATCTCACGACTAAGAATCCCACACTAATACCATGAAAAACACTTTTACTTATTCTAGATTCGAAACGGAATCCGGATGCAAAGGTAAGTATAAATATCAAAAGCAACAAATATTTTCACGAAAAAGTGACGTGAACACTTGTTTTTTTATTGGAAACAACGAAATGGACCAAGAATATCAGGCATTTTACGGCCCTTTTTGTGTCCATGAAGTGTCACCAGCCTGGTTTTATTCTCAACGCTTGGCAGACTGAGCTTTGTCGTATTTCTCCCAGAGCTTTTTCTTTGCAGCCAATTCCTTCTGTCTGGCGGTACTCTCACGTGCGGCCTTTTCTGCAGCAGCCTCATCCTCGGGAGAGGCATAGGCATGGCGGAATCCCTGCTGCTCGTTCCACCCACCGCGGGTGAAGTCCGGGAAAGCGACGGCAGCACAGCCATTGTCCATACTGAGGGAACCCAACTCGGCCAAAGCACACCACTCCGCCAAGTCATAGACATCGATATCCAGAGGCAGACCATTCTGCAGACAGTACACCAGACGGGCATCCATCGTATAGTCCATACCGCCATGACCGAACTCACGTCCCAGGTCGCCGAACTTCTTCAGGATGGGATGGTAGTATTGCTTCATCAGGGCATCATATTCTTCCTTCGGCAGGAAGTTGTGGCCGGATATCTTGCCCGCCATCTCGGCAAGCCCCATATCGCTGGCACTCTTCTTGCTGATATATATCTTCGGGTCAGGATATTTGGTGCAGAAGCCCGTCATACCCGTCAGTTTGTACATGCGGTTGTAGGGCTGCGGACTCATCACGTTGTGCTGAATCTCCATCACCTTGCCCTTCTCGGTACGCATCAGCGTGGTGGTATGGTCGCCATTGCGGAAGTAGTCACACTCCTTACCAGTCACTTCCTTATACCCTTCGCGTCCGCAGAAACTCTCGGTATCCATAGCAATCAGCGTCTTTATGCGGTCACCGCGATGGATGTTCAGTGCCTGTGCGATGGGGCCAAGTCCGTGGGTGGAATAGATGTCGCCACGGTTTTCCTTGTTGTATTTCAGTCGCCAATGCAGGTTCTCGGGGTCAGAGCCATCGGGGTTGTGCCAATATCCCTTCCAGATGCCAGGCTCGTTCAGCGTGTGGATATAGGCTCCCTCGGCACGGATGATTTCGCCAAAGAGCCCCTGCTGAGCCATGTTCAGGGCACACATCTCGTAGTAGTCATAGCAGCAGTTCTCCAGCAACATACAATGCACGCGGTTCTTCTCGCTCAGGTCAATAAGCTCCCAGCACTGTTCCAGGTTCATGGCGCTGGGCACCTCGATAGCTGCATGCTTGCCGTTCTCCAATGCGCACTTGGCTATGGGGAAGTGATGGTCCCAATCCGTAACGATGTATATCAGGTCGATATCCTTGCGCTTGCACATGTCAACGTATCCCGTACTGCCGCTGTAGATATCAGCAGGGGGCAGGCCCACCTCTCTCAGGAATTTCTGGGCATCCCTGGCACGCCCCTCTTCATAGTCGCAAAGTGCCACAACCTGCACCCCGGGGATGTGACAGTACCTTCTCACCGCCCACGGACCACGGCTTCCAAGGCCGGCAAATCCGACCCGGACAGTCTCCAGCTTGGGAGCAGTCAAGCCCAGGGCCGACTTTTGCCCTGCAGGCCGTGCAGGAGTGTCCACAACGATAGTTCCCTTGTCCCAATGCCATTTTGTACTGGGGCTTAAACTCTGAGCATAGATAACAGTGCTGATGAAAAGCAATACAATGCCTAAAACCTTTCGAGTTTTCATGTCTTAATTTTTTATTGGTTGTATGATATATTATCAGTAAAAATGTATTTATATACTCACCGATGCGTTCTTTAAAATGTCACTTGCTTCTCCGTGCCGTCGGGACTACGGCGATGGAAGTCAAGGCCAGCAAGGACGCAAAGACGATTAGAACTTTTTTCATATTAACATAGATATTGCAAAGATACGTATTTTTCCCGATTTGCAAAAAAAAATCATGGCTAATTTATCTTTTGCTATCTCATTTTGCGTCCTAACCCATACACTGCTCAGCTTTTTCCTTTATTAATCACATAGATACCCGCAGTAGTCAGTGTGGCAGCTACGGCATAATTCCACACGAACGCCTCGTGGAGGCACAGACAGGAGGTGACGGCACCAACAACGGGTATCAATGAGTTCCATATCGCCACCTTGCCTACGGGATTGCACGTAAGCAGTTTGTTATATAGCGTAAAGCCTATCGTCGAGATGCCGATGAGCATCAACAGGTAAAAGAGGCCTATGATGGTGACGTGAGGCAACGTACCACCCATCAACAAACCGGGTATTACCAACAAAGCACCACCAATGCCCAGGCTGTAGCCAGTTGCGACAAACACGTCCACACGCCGGCCTACACCTCTCGTCATCAGTCCTGCGCAGGCCCCACACAATGCATTGAGGATAATCATGCCATCGCCAAGCAAAGTAAATGAGCCGCTGTCGCCTCCACTCAGATTTAGCGCAAGGATACCGGCAAAACCGATGGCGCAGCCTACCGCCTTTCTGAGAGTCAGCTTGTCGCTCTTGAAGAACATGCAGGCAAGGATAACCAGCACAAACACACTCAATGAGTTCAGAATGGCGGCACGACTGCCCTGACTGTGCGACAATCCGATATAGAAACAAGCATAATGCAGCGTCGTGTTCAATAGCGTGAACGCCAACAGGAACAAGCCGCTCCCCCACATGTTGGCCTTAGCCACTTCCTTCAGGCCAAACGACCGATGAGCCATGCGTGCCACAGAAAGGATGATGATGCCCGACAGGAAAAAGCGGATGCCGGCAAACAATATTTTACTGCCCGTCATCTCTGTGGTAATCCCAAACTCAGCAAACCCAAGCTTGATAAGCGGATATGCCCATCCCCACAGAAATGCAGCTGTAAACGCCAAGAGTGCGACCCACATAGGGCGCTGGAATATACTTGAATTAGTCATATAAAATGCTACCCCTCATTCGTGGCATCGGACTGGGTATAAGTCATCACCTCACAATCGTGAAGTTTTCTTTTAAAGTGAAGGTTTTCTCGTATCCTTTTGTCTTTACTATATAAGTATTGCCCAACTTGAAGGCGGGACTGCTGACGAGACTGGCGCTTCGACGCAAAGAGAAAGGCATGGTAATGGTATCTATGAGCTTATTCTCAATATCATAGATCTTGACCGGTTCATCTTTAACGATGCCAAGACCGATGAGAAGGGCTGTAGGTTGCTTGGCGTTCTCGTTGGTTGGTACGGAAGGCATCTCGCCCATACCACCGCCAACGGAGAAGACTCTGCCACCCTCAATGATGAGAGAAGCGAAGTCACAGTCCAGACCTTCTTCGGGAGAGCCGACCTGACTCCAGGCATAGACCGTTCCTCCACGAATGACGATAGCGGGTTCATCACTCTGCTCATTACTGCCAAACGGCGAGAAAAAGCCACTCTTGGGATTGGAATCTACTGCATCGTTGCCCATACTGCGAGCTATGACATTGGCTCCGTTGAACTCGATACAATCGCCAGCATTGACGGCATCGTCGGTAGCCAGCACATCCACATTGCCGCCATTGAAGATGACGCCCTCTTTGCCTTCAATACCCTCTGCTCCTGCAGTAGAAGTACGGACAGAAACATTACCGCTATTGACGGTAATCTTACCCTTCGATGCTATGCCTTTGGTGGAAGCCACGTACTTATGTTTGCCACCCCAACCGCCTCCGAAACCAGGGAAGTCGCCATCGAGGCTGTCGCCCATTTCGGGCCGCATCCCTCCAAAATCGGGTCTGTCTCCTGGGAAACCTGGAAATCCGCCTTCGGGCTTCATTTCATCAAAGCGCTTTCGCATCTCCTCGAATTGCTTCTTCATATCCTCGGGGATGTTGTTTGGGTCGAACGGAGGCATCCCTCCTGGAGGACCGGGGAAACCACTACGCATAGTGCTATCACCTTTCATCGGGAAGCCTCCTTCAGGACCTCCGGGGAATCCGTCTGGAGGCCCAAAAGGTTTTTCACCCAAGTTGTTGCCAGAAGTGGTCACATTGAGCGTGATGTCTTCTATGGTGACATCCTTCTTGCTCTTGATGCCTCGGCAACCATCGCCAGTAGCAATGATGTTAAGTGTGCCTTTGCCTGAAAGCAGGAGTTTTTCCTTCGCCCAAATGGTGGCTGCCTTGTGGTTGGCGGTGTCGTTACATGCAGTTATGGTTAATGTATTCTCCGTGCCCGTGGGGGCTACGATTTCCACCTTCTTTTTGTTCTTCAAATGAAGCGGTGCCCCCTCCTTACTAGTCAGATTCAGATTATCGAGCGTCACTTTTGCCTTCCCTTTGGTCTTCAGGATGAGCTGACCATCGTCGCTGCTGCCCTTCAGAAGCAATGTGAGCTTGTGACTTTCGTATAGGCTCTCTATATTGACTGTTGCACCATCTATGGTCACACTTACACTGTCCTTTTTCGCCTGTTTAACTTTCGCCTGTGAGCCGTTGTAGCGGATGGTAATGTCTTCTGCATGACACACGCAAAACATCAAACCACTCACCCAGATTAGAGTCGTCAGTCGTTTTATCATACCTGTTATTCAAGCCAATTTTGATGCAGCAACACACAAGGAATACACCATTACTGGTTGATAGGTTGTGTCATTAGTTTCTCCAAGTCCGAATCGGTTTTCTCGAATAGTTCGTCGGGTTTGTAGAATCTAGTCAGCATTGTGGCAAAGACCTTGTTGTCGTAGATGAAAACAAAGTCATAGTAGCCCGGCTCAACCTCTTCGGGATGAAGGTAGAAAGAGCCCCAATGAGTGGTCTCTTCCGTATCGGGGTCTTTGTTCAAATCGCATTCCTGGATATAATCAGGCGTTTCGTCGTTCAAAGCGTTTTTCGAGTAGAACCCCTGGTCGGCCTTGTGTTTGAAAACCATCACTTTGATGCTGGTCTCCGCATTTGTTTGAGGATAAAACTCAATCCATTCATCGAGTTCGAAAACAGAGCGGATACCCTCGGCGGCACAAGGTTTCTTGTTGAAATCATTGCTGCCGCAACGGTTGCCTAACAGACTCAGGCCAGTCATGATGGTCTGTTCACCCTCTTCGAGATTCACGAAATAGAGTTTCCCAAGCACCATTGAGTCTTCCGCAGCATTGGCGGTAGAGTCACAAATGGCTGTTGAAAACAGGGCAAGTACTATGGTTAGGAATAATATTTTCTTCATGACATTTAAGCTTTTTTTTTTAAACTGCCTGCAAAGATACGAATAAGTGAGAGAAACACAAAAGATAAATGATTTTCTTTCTTTTACCGAGCGCAAAAACAAATCTTTATCGTCAGTCAAAGAGTCGCACATCATGGGTCATCAGGCTTTTCATCTTGGGAAGGATGGGCTCGAAAGGCCCCTTGGAATGGCGACGGCGTTTGATCTCGGCTGTCAGTTGGTCTTCCACATCGTGGTCGATAGAGCCTTCCGCAGGCTTTCCTACACCCAGGTTCCGAGGCCATTCCTGAGCTTCCTTGATATAACGGGTAGCCTTCCGGTAGTCCCCAGAGTCGATAGCGGATGCAGCAAGGTGGAGCTTGATGTCGCGATACTTGTCGTGGCTGCCGCGCATACCCTCGAAAGGTAGTATCACAAGTGACGAGAGTAATGTTTCTGCCTCTTCATAACGCCCGGCAGCTACGTAGGCATCTACCAAGGCATCACCTGTTTGCACGTTATCCGGACAGGTGGGACGAAACGCCTGCAGCATCTCAATAGCTTCGTCTGATTTGCCGCTACCAATAAGTGCCATCGCCAGGATACGACGGTATCTCCAGGCATTCGGGTCAATCTTAATTGCCTTACGGACATCAGCAATATCGCCCGAGAACGCCTGATAACGATAGACATAATAAGGCGCATACGTCGCATCGTCGGGAGCCACAAGCGAACGAGCGGCATTCCCGTCACCGAGGTAGTCCTTCAGCAACGCCATCAGGTACCGGCTTTGCCAATGTCCACCGTTTGCCAAAGCCCATTCGAGGGGAGCCACAGACTCCGAACGGAATGGGAACACAAAATCCAGTGTCTGCTTCTCGGCAGCCTCAATAGCATTTGTATCGTTTCGCAGCCAAGCCATCCAAAGGGCTGTAAGGGCATTCTGGCTGGGCAGAGCCGCGAGGATGCTTACGGCTTCTTTGTCCAATCGTATGCTATGGTAGAAAACAGCTAACTCCAGATACTCCTCCCAGGGGATTTCCTCATTGAAGGATTTGGCAAATTCCTCTGCCGAGAGAGCACCCGCAAGCATCTTTTCTGCAGCGGCAAAATGACTCAAAGGATCAAGGACAAGAATCTGTTCCATCCCCTCTCCCGTCTGCTTATAGAGAATCATCAAGGCTGTGATGTTATGGGCATTGCTTATGAGAGCTTTACGTGAGTAATCTACAGCCAACCTATTATTTCCCAGTCGACTATGCAGTCGTGCTAATTCGGTATGACAAGCCGAGCGGAGGGCGCTATGGGAGATGGCAGCCACCTCGAAGCAGTCCAAGGCTTCCTCGTCCTTTCCGAGTGCCACAGCGGCCATTCCTGCCACATATCCGGCATCGGGATTGTACTGGTCGATGGTGAGGGCTTGGCAAGCAAGATCCCACGCCTCCTTACAACGCATGCGGAGGAGAAGCAGATGTGCTTTCAGGGCCAGGGCATCCACATAGGCGGAGTCCAGTTCCAGAGCCTTGTTGACAGCCTGTTCGGCCTTGTCATACCTGCGAAGCCCCATATAGTCGCGTGCCATAAGCAATTGTGCCGAAGCTGTAGAACCGTTGAATTTCGGATTGCGGTTGAGGGGACGGTCGGAGGTGTCCTTTTCTGCCCGCCAGAGCACTTTTCCCTCTATCAGGACCTTGCTGGGCGTGCCTTCGACATCCACCCTAAGAGGCTGGGCAGGACGCAGGTTGTGCTTTGCCGTGTAGAGCGTCTTTCCCTCGCCTCCGAGAATTGTCAATGTACCGCAGGCAGCCTGAAGCGGGTAGATGCCCACATGTGTGCCCTGCTCATCCTCCAGCACGTCCGTCACAGCATCCAACGACACCTCGTCTGCCACACCAATCCCGCTATACGGCAACCAGTACTCGGTCCACTCGTCGGTACCGAAAGGCGCGAAGAGCGGCTGTCTGAACGAAGATACAAGGGAACTTCTTTCCATGTTCTGGTTATAGAGTCGTCCCCCTTGCATCTCCACGTACTGTACGCCACAATCCGTGAGCATGTCAACCCAAATCAAACCGTCATCGTCGCGCGACCAGGCGAAGTACTTGCGCCCCAGTTTCTCGTCGCGCATGGCATAGTGCAACATACCCCAGTCGCTCTTCTCGTAATAAGCCCCGAAGAAAGGCTTGCGTGTTCCCACGACATGATACGAAATGGCGGGCAGCCCCTCCTGATTGGCATATCGGGAAATGTCGCGGCCCCGACCATCCACGGGATACGTGAGATGTTCTCCCTCATGACCGATGGCATGCGAGCCGGGATAGACCAGTGCCAGGTCTTCTGCCGATGTTACGCCAGAGTTCGTCCATGAATAATAAGGCTGGTAGCAGCCGGTGAGGTTATACCAGGTGGATGTGGTACGCAACCAAACGGCATCCTTGGGCAGGTTTATCTCCACACACCAACGGCTGTGGCTGGTCATCTCCAGGACGCCGACGTAGCAACTCACACTGCCGTCCGCTTTCACTTCCGTGCGCCAATCCACGGGGTGTGCACACGAGGGAGCATGGCCGATGACGCCATAATTGAACTCTATACCACCGCTGGTCCAAGGGCCTCTCATGGCAATATCGCGAAACTTCACAACATCGTTGTCGTAGAACATCTCTTTTCCTGCGCTTTTGTCGAACACCGACCAGACTTTTCCACCAATCTCGGGGAAGATTTTCACCCTGAGGAAAGGATTCTCAAGCACCACCATCTTCCACGTCTGCTGCACAGATGTGGTGGCGAACCGCTCGAAATTGCAATATGGATAGCAGTTACGCTTCACCTGAGGGATGGGATTCGGGTCGCTGAAAGGATAAGTGGTCATCACGGTATCTTTCACCGTCACGGTCTGTGCGCCAGCAGACAGGCATGCGGCCACAGTCATCAGCAGGAATTGTCTCTTCATGTTCATGCTTTCAATGTCATAATCTTCGTGGGACAGGCCAGCGTACACTTGCCACACTTCAGACAGTCGGGCTCAAGATAGCCTATTTCCTGTCCGCGGCTATCGTAGGGCGTAAGTTGCATGGGACAAACACGGGAACAGCTCTTGCACTTCATCTGACAGGCACTCGACACGTGGATATTGGTAAACGGTTTAGGCAGCGGAGCATGCTTCGGAGCTACCCAGCGTGAGATGGTTCCCATGGGACAGAACGAACACCAGGTTCGTGGCGCATAGATGAAGTTCAGGATAACACCGACAATGGTGGTCATCACGATAATCGTCCAGAACACACGCCCGATACCACTCCACATCGCCAGTCCTCCCTCACTCCAGGGGACGGTGAAGGTCAGTTGGATGCCGAACATCGAGAAGATGAAAAGCACCATAAACAGACGAAAACCGAACGTACGCACGAACTTGGGAATCGGGCGATGAGGTGAATACTTCGACAGCAGACGGTCGTACATATTGCCTCGAGGGCATACGTGTCCGCACCACCAGCGTCCCTTCCAGATACTGGTCAAAACGGGGCCAATCATACAGATGATGGCGATGAGTCCTATCACAGGGTAGAACCACCCAAGGACGATATAGGCAATGATTATCCAGTAGAGTGGTTGTCCCGGGCTCTCAAAATGTCTGTGGAATCGTTTTTGTACCATACTTTTATATTTTCCTAGGGACTATCCCTGTTTGTTTCACGTTGCAAAGATAGAAAAAATGTTGCATGAAAACAACTAAAAACTACTATTTATATAAGAAATACATATCCGATGTTCCTCATATCGCCCTTATGCCGCCCTCATCATTAAAATTGTTAACAACACACGTGATATTTTGAAACATCTTGCGGGTTGTTGAGACTTGTTCCACAAAAGCACTTACAATAAGAGAATGCCCCGACTTCACAGCCGAGGCATTCCCAATTAATATAAATGCAGATAGTTTTTTTCGTTTAACCTAAGAGTCCGTACTTGCCTATAAAGAACAAAAGGACATAGCCCATTGCCAATCCAATAACACCCATGATAAGCCCGATGCGCATCATCTGTTTCTGGTCGATGAGACCCGTGGCATGTGCCAACGCATTGGGAGGCGTCGAGATGGGCAACACCATTGCCAACGATGAACTGATGGCAACGCCGATGAGCAGAGTGCTGACACCGCCAAAGGGCTCGAGTGTAGCTGCCGTTGACAGACCTGCAAGAGCAAGTATCGGGAAGAGCAGATTGGCCGTCGCTGTATGGCTGATGAAGTTCGCCATTGCATAGCAAAGCAGTCCGCTGCCGAGTATCATGAGCAGAGGTGACCATTCGCCGAAGGGTATGACGGAGATGAGATGCTCTGCCAGGTTGGAGTCCTGCAAAGCAAGCCCTAAGGCAAAACCGCCTGCCACCATCCAAAGAACCGACCAGTTAATCTCCTCAAGGTCGCGACGAGTAATGATGCCACAAGTGCAGAATACGCCTACAGGCAGCATTGCCACTACGTTCGAGTTGACGCCCGTGTATTTGTCGAACATCCAGAGAAGCACCGTGATGGCGAAGGTGACGTAAACCACAATGGATTGCCAGCCACCCTTTGTATCGCCTTCGATGTTTAGCTCAATCTCTTTCTGGGTGAAGGGGAACAAAGTCTTTAGGACAATCCACGAAATGAAGAGCATCACTACGACAAACGGACACATATAGAGCATCCACTGACCAAAGCCAATCTGCAGGTTAAGCCCTTCCGGATTGGCGAGATAAGACATAGCAATGGAATTGGGAGGCGTGCCAATGGGCGTTCCTATACCACCGATATTGGCTCCAAGAGGAATGGCCAGTGCCAAAGCAATCTTGCCCTTTCCGTTGGCAGGAAGTGTCTTCAGGACCGGCGTAAGGAAAGTAAGCATCATGGCTGCTGTGGCTGTGTTGCTGAGGAACATAGAGAAGAGACCCGTTACAAGCAGGAAGCCCAGCAAAACATTCTCGGACTTCGTGCCAAAAGGCTTAAGTAGAACCTTCGCCAACTTGACGTCGAGCCCACTCTTAGTGGCGGCAATAGCAAGGATGAAACCTCCAATGAATAGCATGATGATTGGGTTCGCGAAGCAAGCCATAATGGCTTTGTACGAAAGGACACTGCCCAACTGCTCTTTCGGAGCATCGAGAAAGAATCGGAAAGCGCTGTCGCTACATGTAAATAGCAAGATAACGATAATAGCAACAGAAGTCGTCCACGACGGAATTGCCTCTGTCACCCACATCAAGGTGGCAAAGCAGAAGACAGCAATAACCCGCTGCTCCACTATCGTCAGCCCTTCTATTCCAAACACTTCCGCAGGCAAAGCCCACAACACAATGCCCACAACAATGGCTATAAATAGTTTAATACACTTATGGAGCACATTGTCGCTGCGCTTCTTTTTCTTGTTGCGATGGTACGCCTCAACAAGGTGATTACCTGTAAAAATCTTGAACATATCTGTTTAAATTATATATCCACACAGACCTAAAGCACATCTGTCCCCGACTCGTCGAGAACATCATGCACTCACACCATACCGATGTACGGTTCTTTTGATTTCGTCGATGCCCGTAATCCCGCAGGCAAGCGTCATTTAATCGCAAAAGGCAGGTCTTCTGACTTCATCCTTACTGGCGACACGGTCTTCCCAGAGATGTTCAACCCTTCGTCCCGTCAGGACTAATGGGTTGACTCCAGTGACACTGTTGGTCGCCTTCTTAAAGAAGGACTCACAGCATCGGGTAATGTCGCAGAATCACACTGCGTTCCCATCTTAGCTCCTCTCGTTTCCGTCTCAAAGGAAGCGTGGAGAACCAATTGCGCTGCAAAATTACAAAAGATTTATATAACAAACAAGACAAACGGGGTTTTATATATGAATTTGGGCAATAACAGCCTTATTTCCTCTTCAAACGTTGTCTCTCAACACACATGTATTGAAGTTAGACAGCCAAATTAGAGTTATCTGCGATAATCTCTTTCGTTTCATCATCCCTTGCGGATAGCTGATATATGTATAATTTTTCTTAAAATTCTACCTGTTTCTGCATAGGTTAAAGAGAAAAGCCTTAACTTTGTCTCGTGGATAACAAAAATGATATAAACAAAATGGAAAAAACTCATCTTCTTTGGGTTGCCACAGTTATGATGTTGGCAGCCTGCAAAAACAACGGTATTGCCATTTCTGGTACAGTAGAACGTGATGTTGACAGCCTTCGCATCGCAGCCATGTTAAACGACAACGGCGATACGCTTCTTGCCAAAGTTCCCGTTACCGACGGCAAATATACATGGCAGGGAACGGTTGACAGTGCCTGCATTCTGCGTATTTATTACGGAGAAGGCGACCGCGATTTCTATCGTGTTATCTGCGAGCCCGGGAACATCACACTGAACATCCCAAAGGAGGGTGAGGCATACCCTTCTGGCACACCACTCAACGATAGTATCACGTCCTATCAAGATGCCTATGCAAAGTTGGAGGAAAAGTATAATTCTCTTATGGATATATGTTATGAAACACCAGCCGGTGAAAAGCATGACTCAATCGAACAAGAAATGCATGATACCTATAGAGAGCAAGCAAAACTCATGGCAGATCATCTGAACCATCATACAAATGATATGTTGGGTATCTATCTGTTGCGAGGATTCCAGGATTATTGGTATCCCGAGTATATCGTGGAAACCACAAAGCAAATACTGCAGAACTTCCCCGACAACTTCTGGGCAAAGTATATTAACGAGTTTGTTGAAGGGCGATTGCGTACTTATCCAGGCCGCGAGTACACCGACCTTAAGATGGCGACTCCCGATGGTGGAGAACTGAGCCTCTCGGACGTCATTCCCAACAACCGCTATACCTTCGTTGACTTCTGGGCCAGTTGGTGCGGCCCCTGCTGTGCTGAACTTCCCAATGTGAAGGCTGTCTGGGAGAAGTACCACGACAAGGGATTCGAGGTAGTAGGCGTTTCCTTTGATGGCGATGCCGAAGCATGGAAGAATGCCATTGCAGAATATGGCATCAAGTGGCTGAATATGTCCGACCTGAAAGGCTGGGGCTGTGAGGCAGCAAAAGTCTATGGCATCAGGGGTATCCCACGTTCACTCCTCATCGGACAGGACGGCATCATCATAGACAAGGACTTCCGCGGCGATGCCCTCATGAAGAAAATGGACGAATTGATGAACAATGAATAATCTTGTAATCTTTCTTGGGGCTGTCCTTCTGGGGATGAGTGTGCCGACTCATGCCCAGGAAACCAACTATGACGAATCTAAGGTTGGAACATATATCTTACCTGATGCCCTGACCACCAACGATGGAAAGAAGGTAACCAACCAGCAGCAGTGGGAAAATACACGCCGCCCTGAAATCCTGAAACTTTTTCAGGACAACGAGTATGGTGTGATGCCTGAGACTGATATCCAGACGAGCTATCGTGTTGTTGAGGAAAGCAAGGGCGCACTCGGAGGAAAAGCTATCCGCCGTCAGGTGGAGATTACTTTCAGCAAAAACGGAAAGACCCGCCAGATGCTCGTCCTGCTTTATATGCCCAAGGGCGTGAAGAAATGTCCTGTGTTTGTATCTCCCAACTTCCAGGGGAATGCGACCACTACCACCGACCCTGCCGTGATAGCGTCGCCATTCAGCACATATGAACGGGCTCACCAAACCAGTCGATGGTCAATTGATCGCATCATAGATTCGGGGTATGCAGTAGCTACTTTCCACTACTACGACATATATTTCGATAAAAATGACATGCTCGGCGAGAGCGTCTATCCCCTCTTTGGCATCAACTCAAACGCCGACCTGCAGGACAATACCGGCAAAGCCATCGCTGTCTGGGCGTGGGGATGCTCGCGTGTGCTGGATTACTTGCTGACGCTTAGAAATATTGACAAACACCATACCATAGTCATGGGACATTCCCGTTTGGGAAAGGCAGCTCTCTGGTGTGGCGCTATGGATCAGCGCTTTTCCATGGTTATCTCCAACAATTCTGGCTGTTCGGGTGCCGCTTTGTCCCGTCGCAATTATGGCGAAACGGTATCACGAATCAACAATTCCTTCCCTTGGTGGTTCTGCAACAAATACCAGTCTTATAACGGAGATATTTCTTCACTTCCAATAGATCAGCATGAATTGCTCGCCCTGATTGCTCCCCGTCCGGTTTATGTGGCCAGTGCCGAAGAGGACAAATGGGCAGACCCCTACGGAGAGTTCCTCTCATTACAAGAAGCCGGCAAGGTCTATGCGCTCTATGGGTTGGAATCCCTCGAGGGTTGCTCTTTCCCTGCCGTTAACGAACCTCTCTGGAAAGGCAATTGCGGCTATCATATCCGCACAGGAATCCATGATGTAACAGACTATGATTGGCAGTGCTACATCAAGTTTGCAGACCACTGTCGTCGCCTTAAGTAATTTCCATTATTCGGGAATTTCCAGAGAGATGCCGTTTACAGATTGCCCCGGAAATTATTTTTGAGCAACGGATATGCCCGGGGTACCTGCCGTATTTTGTCAGACAGCCATGTAGCGCTGAATGTATTGGAAGACTCTCTGCCGCTTGACACCCTGATTATCGGCAACAGGCGGTTCAAAATAAAGAAAGTCCTGAAGGAAGAAACATGGAAGAGCAACGCGGCTGCACGCAGGAAAAACAGGATGAAATACACCTTTATCCGTTATCGTTTACAGAACTTCTTCAGGTCGCGGAAGAGATTCAGGAAAATTGGGTCGCCTTTTATGGTAAGCAGTTCGGGATGGAACTGCACCCCGACGATGGGCAGGCTGTCGCACTCTACTGCCTCGATGCTACCGTCCGGGGAACAGGCGCTGACACGCAGTCCGGGTGCCAGTCGCTTTACGGCCTGATGGTGGAAGCTGTTCACCTCGACCTTTTCCTTTCCCAATACACGATAAAGTCGAGAGTTACGCTCTATGTTGATACGGTGTGGCGCATCCATATGAATCACAGAAGTATCTGGGTATTCGCTTGGCAAATCTTGATAGAGGGAACCGCCCAGAAATACATTAAGCACCTGTATGCCTCGGCAGATGCCCAAGATGGGCTTTCGAAGACGAACGGCTTCGGTCAGTATGCGGTACTCAAAGGCATCGCGCTCCATATTAACATCACCCAACTGCGGTGAGCGCAATTCACCGTATCGTTCGGGAGCTACATCTACGCCGCCTGGCAACAGCAGAATGTCTATTTTCTTAAGCACTTTACGCAAGCGTACTGGGTCATCGATATCGGGAATAATCACAGGCACATGGCCGCCCATCAGGACGGCCTGTACGTATGAGCGTCCGGCACTGGCACTTCCCGTGCCTCTCACTTCAGCAATACCTACAGTCAAACTACGTCCAGCCTGTATTGTTAAGCAGATTACCAGAAACAGTAATGACATTATATTTCTTTGCATAGGTGGATATTTTGTTAATAATAGGGAGGTATTTTATGTTTTATTCATTGCATTGCAAAAATACGTTTTTTTGTACTTCTCAAATTTTATCATTGTTTCCCCCGTTTTTCATAAACTTTAACCCAGTCTACCCAAATTATCGAGGGAAGCTGCTGCGGTTCGCTCACCGGTCCAACCCATTTGCCGCCTAGCTGGTTGGAAAGAATGATGTAGAAGGGATAATCGGGCCACGGGAACTGATACTCCTTGTTCGCAAGACGGGGATAAGTCATGGTCTTCTTTCCGTTGATGAAGAAGCAGATGCTGTCGGGGTGGATTTCCGTAGCATACGTATTCCACTCGTCGGGATTAATCTCCGGGGCTACGGATTGAGCCGGTTTATTGTCGTCCTGGATGTGGAGTGTGTAGTGCGAGTGTACGGTCTGGTGAGCCTTTGCCTCGAAATTGACATGCTCCATGATGTCTATCTCTGCATAGTTCGGTGCCGGCAGTGCCGTATCGGGCATCAGCCATAGTGCAGGCCAGAAGCCCTGGACAGTGTTAAAGCGAGCCCGTATTTCGAATCTTGCCATCCGGAACGATTTCTTGTGCATGCTCCAGATGCCGCCCGTGACAAAAGGCGTGGTTTCTGTCCCAGAGTGGTCATTCTCCTTGCCCAGGAGTACCAGCTTCCCATCCTCCACATAGGCCAAATCCGGACGTAGCGACATCATGTCGTCCCAGTCCGAACCACCCTTCCCGATTCTCGACCAGACGCGCTCGTCAATCGTCTTCCCCTTGAAATTCTCCGTCCAAACCAGTTTCCAACCCGTTTGGTGCATGGCACAGCCCGATAGCATCATAACTGCAATCGCCTGAATAACAGAAAGTTTTGTTGCCTTTTTCATATTATTTGTTTAATATTGTCAGTTTCGCGCGCTCGAAGACGCGGAGGTAATCGACGTACATCTCTGAGGTGTTGTTGTAACGCTCGAGATTAATTTTCCAACCGCTGGAGCCTCCAATGGCATAGTTGATAAGCAGGACGTGAGGTTGCTGGTAGGAATAACTGTTGGTGGGGTGGCTCCACACTTCCTCATCGTCCAGATAATAGGTGGTTTGTAGACTGTCTATCCGCAGTCCATAGGTGTGGAAGGTCTGACTCCATGAAGTGCCCAACCTACCCCTTGTCATCTCAATAAGCTTGCCAGGATGCTTGAGCGGTTCACCCTGCGCATCTTTCTGTCCCCAGAAGTGAGACGTCACATGATAGCCCGTATTGCTGGGATTGCCTTCTCCCCACCCTCCGTAGGCTTCGAGGATGTCCAGCTCATCGCCTTCGCCTCGATGGATATTGGTGATTGTCCAGAAGGCAGGCCACGTGCCGGGTGCGGACTGAGCCATCAGGCGGCATTCCATATAGCAGGGAGGTGTGGCGCGAAAACCGTTACCATCCATATCTACGGTAGCTATCAGGCCCGTGCTCCCACGAGAAGCCTCGGGCTTGTGTGCACGGATAATTAAATAGGTATCTCTTTGCCAGAAAGGGTTCTGTGGACTATCAGGATCGCAGAAAGGCCAGCCGCTGAAGTCCCCAAAAGTAGGCTTGTGGGCATTGTAGCGAGTTCCCCTTCCGTCGCGTGAGATAGACAGCGGACCGTCGAAATCGTCGCTGAACACCAGTTGCATACCACGTGCTGGCGAAGGGAGGGTGTCTGGGATGCCAGCGGTTGCTGCCTTACCTGCCGTATTGTAGAGTTGCAGCTCAAAGAGGTCTCGTTCACCTGCCTCGTTATTGCCGGTAATCTGAATCGTCAGCGGTCCGTGAGGAAGTTTCTTCGCATTCAACCAAAAAGACCCTACCCCATCCTCATTGAGATTTATTCCTTTAGGCGTTAGCATCAGCTTCCGTGGAATTCTTTCATCAGCCAGATAGCATTGTGCTTCCAACTGCTTCATCCCTTTTGCCTGCAAATTGACCTTCACCCGTCCGTTGACATCGGAACACGGAGCAGGGGAAAGCACCTTGATGGACTCAACCCACCGAATAGCCTTCTCCTGTGCCGATACGGAAACAGAACACAGCAGCACGATTAATAAAAAGAATCCTCGTATCATCAGCTTAGTTTGTTTTCTTTATCGGACACATCCTAGTAGCTGCTATCAATATTGTTACTGGGGAATATATAAAAGCGGAATCCACGTGCGGTAGCGCACACTTTCATCCCAAGTGTTGCCTGCAGAGGCAAAGTCGCACAGATGGATAAGTGTACGGTCTTGTGTCTGGTCGTTATAGTATCCGTGTACCACGGGCAATGTGAAAGCCATCCACATCTTCTCGGGCGATGGCACACGCGTCAACTCCACTACCCCATCCTTGCTCGGAATGACCATGCACTCATCGACAAATCCATCCTGAAAGCGCGTGTCGCGAGCCAGTACCACGGGGCCTCGTACAATAGCACCCTGCTGGCCCTGTGTAATAATGTGGGCGGTCATGTCTAACATGAGACGTATCTTGTCGCCCGCTTTCCATTCACGGCTGATGACACAATAGGTGCCGCTCTTCGCTGCTACTGTCTCACCATTCACAGAAACCTCTGTCTGCCTGCTCCAGGCAGGGATGCGCAGGGCTATGTCGGCCTGCACGGGTTTGTCGGGTGTGACACTGAGGGTAATAATGCCTTCCTCGGGATAAGAAGTCTCTTGCTTGAGCCCAATGTCTCGTTTGCCCATCTGTATGATGGCTTCAGAAGGGATGTAGAGGTTCACGTCAAGACGCATGTCGGAAGGTGTACGATAGGCGACGCGAGGAATCATGGCGAAGGCACGAGGTCCGTTGGCGTTGCAGCAGTTGATACGGACGTCGCACTGATGCTCTCCCTCACGTCGGAATCCCTCCAGGGGCACATACTTTACAATCTGACTGCCGTCCCATTTCATGGCTGCCATCAGCGCATTATACATTGTCAGTTCTATCTGGTCAACATACTTCGGGTCCTCAGTCATCTCCAACAACCGCTCGCAGAACTGCATCCATGTGAACGTGACACATGTTTCCATGGTGTGCAGGGCAGGATGTGTCTGCCTCTTGCGCCCCTCGTACCAACATTCCTGACTGCACGAGCCGCCAGTCACGTTGACTTCCTCTTCCATGATGTGCTGCCATGTCTTCTCTGCAGCCTGCAGGTAGGCTTTCTCGCCTGTCACCTTGCACAGTTCCAAAAGTCCAACGTAACAGGACATCATCTCATAGCCCTTCTGCCCGTTCTTGATGCTCCACCATGAGTCGCCCGGCTGTAAGGGAAAGCGGAAAGCCACGGGGACATCGGCCTTCTTGATGAGCTGCGGACCCTCTGGACTCTCGCTTGCCTCTGCGATGTACTTGGCAAAATCCAGATAACGCACATCCTTCGTCTCACCATACATGAACATAACAGGTTCTAGAATACTCATGGGCGGCATGCCTTTGTAGTAGCCGCACGTGTGGATGGGCTTTTTCCCTGGTCCAACTTGTGTGAGTGTATAGTCCAACAGGCGGCATGCCGCATTCAATGCAGCTTTGTCACCCGTGAGGCGATACCATTTCACGAGACCTAATAGGGTATATTTCCTGCCCCAAATGTCCCATCCCGTGGTTTCTGTCTCAGGCGTATAGTCACCAATGAACCCGTTCTCCAACTGGCAGGCTCTGAGCTTGTCCTGTGCATCCTGAATCTTGGCAAAGAGGGTGGAATCGTGGTTGTAACGGTAAGCCGACATGGCTCCCTGTACCCACTTGCCCCAGAACTCACTGGCCCATCGTCCCTGTGTCTCTTGCTGGGTGCGGAAAGGAGCTATCAGTTCATCAGCATTCTGCCCCATTACGCGCTGCTCGATACACTGGTCAATGCGCTGGCCCACATAGCCATGGAGCTTCACGTCTGTGATACCCGTTATAGCTCTTGTTTTGGCAGAACAGGCAACAGAAAAAGCCGTCATCCCCGCCACAAGAATTAGGATAAATCGTTTCATAAACATGTAATCAAATCCACCACAAAGATACAACTATATTCTGAAATACCTATCCTGATATACGTTTTTCTGACTTTTCTTATCTCGTTTCGTGTCCTTCCTACACCTATCCTTACAATAGCGGAGCGTTTTTTTCTGTTTTCCATGTAACATTTTCGTTTTTCTCATACTATATTAACGGAAAAGTGTTAAATTTGCAGCAGAAAAACATAAATTATGCATATGAAACATTTCTTTAATCGTTACGGACTTACCGTTCTATTCTGTCTTTGCGGCTTGTGCAGCTATGCATCGGCACCCGCTTCCCCAAAAGCTAGTCCAAAGAAAACGGCTATAAAGCGAGCAAAAGCAAATAGCACTCTGAAAGCTGCGATGGACGATTATCTGCAGGATGCGAAGGACAAAAACCTCAACATCCAAAGCATGATGGTGTTGCAGCATGGGAAAGTATTGTATGAGAAATGGCTGAATGGTGGCGAACCCCAGACACCGCACATCCTGAACAGCGTGAGCAAGACGTTCACTTCAGCTGCGGTGGGGTTGGCTATCGACGAAGGCCTGTTGTCGCTCGATGACAAGCTGATTTCTTTCTTTCCCGACGACTTGCCCCCTACCCCTTCGGAGAACCTGAAGAAAGTGACAATCCGCCATCTGCTGACGATGAACTGCGGACATGATTCCGAACCATCGCGCAAAAAGGATGGAGACACGTGGGTAAAGACTTTCCTGAACTGGCCCGTGGAGCATGAGCCGGGCAGTTGGTACTGCTATAATAGCATGGGCACGTATATGCTCTCGGCTATTGTGCAAAAGGTGACCGGACAGAAGATTGTGGACTATCTGCAGCCTCGCCTCTTCGACCCGCTCGGCATCGAAGCGCCACGTTGGGAAGAGAGTCCACAGGGCATCAACTGCGGAGGATGGGGTCTCTACCTGAAGACTGAGGATTTGGCCAAGATGGGACAGCTGCTGCTCCAGAAGGGAAAATGGAAAGGCAAGCAGGTGTTGCCAGAGAATTATGTCACGGAGGCCACGAAGGCTCAGGTGCCTTGCCAACCAGCAGGAACCAGACCTGATAAAGTGGCCGAGAGAGGACTGACCAAGGAGAACAGCGACTGGGTACAGGGCTACGGCTACCAAGTGTGGCGCTGCCGTCACAATGCATTCCGTGCAGATGGTGCTGGCGGGCAGTATATCATCGTCATTCCAGAGAAGGATGCTGTGGTTATCAACACGGCTGAACTGGGCGACATGCAGGCTGAGTTGAACCTCGTCTGGGACCATATCCTCCCAGCATTGAAGTGATTATTTTATATTTCCCAATTACTATAATCAAATACAAGAAAAAGGCCAATTGTTATTTATATAAAACGATTCTTCCACCCTATTATAAAACGTAAAAATCATAATAAAATGAGATCATCTTTGAGTCAAAGCCAGTTGGGTGTCTATTACGCCTGCATTGCCAATAATGATAATAATGTCAATTACCAGAATGCGCTGCTGGTGGCGCTTCCCTCAGTCATTGATTTGAACCGTTTCCGCAAGGCGGTCTATGATGCCCTTTGTGCCCAT